>ENA-OPXI01000562-OPXI01000562.1-human-gut-metagenome-genome-assembly--contig:-NODE-562-length-25409-cov-3.990495_pt1 | contig 25409 bp, 18 predicted proteins | sample MGYA00241520_ERZ502032 | MGnify/ENA primary metagenome ERZ502032 (study PRJEB25962, sample SAMEA2042106) | human gut metagenome | biome: human gut; feature: human-associated habitat; material: faeces...
AGATCACCAACTACACAGTAAATGGCATGAACTTTATGTTAAAGGGACTGCTGCCAGCGATCATCGCAGGTATCGGCATTAACTCTATTAGTATTGAAACTATGATCAGCTATTTTACACCAGCAGCTTTAGTTATCATTGTTTTAGCAGTTCTTGGTGCATACATTGGAGCCATCATCTTTGGACAACTTTTTGGTCTGTGGGGTTATGAAGCCGGTATTACAGCAGGTCTTTGCTGCTGCAACATCGGTGGTTCCGGTGACCTTGCAGTGCTGACAGCAGGTGACAGAATGAGCCTGTTAGCATTCTCCTCCATTTCCACCCGTATCGGCGGTGCGCTGATGGTAGTATGGATCGGCTTCTTATATCCCCTTTTAATGTTAAAATAATTAAGAAAAAAAGCATTTTTTAGAATGACATAAAAATAAAACAGTCTGGAAAATTGACGGAAGTATATCAATTTTTCAGGCTGTTTTTAATTGACCTAAAAATACGATTTTGGGCTGCACTGAAATTTACACCTCTTTTTGCTCTTTATTTTCAATGCTTCTCAAATGAAGATAGACGGTATTTTTTGAAATTCCAAGAGCAGCTGCAACCTTGGGAACTGAATTTTTCATATAGAAAAATCCCTTCTCATGCAGGATACGGATCAATTCTTTGTTTTTATTAACAGCAGCAATATTATTGTTTGACATTACCTGGTTGCGGGCGTTGTTGATGGATGCGGTGAAAGCATCGGTCATATCGTTTGCAAAATTTTCCTGTTCTGTGTGAACATCTTTTGGCCCTGTAATGGATTCCAGTACTTCTGACAATGGAGAATCCAGATACAAATTTATGCAGAGAACACCGATCACACGGTTATTTTGCCCTAAAATGGGAATGGTAGAGGATTTTAGGGATTCTCCAAGGGCATTGATAGCTGTATAGGAGGTAAAATCCTTACCGGAGGAAATTCCCTGGTCTTTAATTCTTTTTAACATATTGAGAGCCAGATCGGTTAAAGGTGCTCCCACTGTCCGTCCAGAGTGATATCCATTCATGATCTTAACAACAGAATGATCATAATCCTCTAAACTGTGGAGGCTGATTTCGTAAACGGAACCGAGATACATGGAAAGCCCCTCGATCATTGAGGCATAGGAGTCCAGGATTTGACGATCTATTTTTGTGAGATTCATATACTCCTCCTAAGTGTATTTATTATCAGTATTTTATCATCCATAAAATGAATTTTCAATGAAATAACAGGATGATTTAGACTAAATTATTTCATATTGACATTACAAAAGTTTAGTCTATATAATAATATCATAAAACGTAAGGAGGACAACAGATGAGCTATCCAGATCCTGAGATTGTAAAAAGTGATGGTTTGCTGCGGTTGAAATGGGAGGAAGAAAGAGAACGTGCATCCTGTCCAGATCTGCTTTGCTTTGGTACGGCGGATATGGATTATCGCAGCCCGGAACCGGTTCTTGCATCATTAAAATCTGTTTTGGAGCGAGGGCATTTGGGGTATCCAAAGATACCGGATCTGTATTATGAGACAATACATAACTGGCTTTTGCATATTGCAGGCTGGAATGTAGATACCCGATGCTGTGTGCTGCAAAATTCCGGTGTTTATGTATTGGCATGGGGAGCGCTGCAGCTTCTGACAAAGCCTGGAGATGCAGTAGTAATACTGACACCGGTACATTCCGTTTTTAAAGAATTACTGACTTTAAACAACAGGAAAACATTAGAATATCCTTTAATGCTGAAAAACGGTTTTTATGAGATTGATTTTTCGTTTTTAGAAGGTTGTCTGGCCAGTGGTGCTAAGGTACTGTGGCTGTGTAATCCACATAATCCGGTAGGACGGGCCTGGACCAGGGAAGAATTAAAAAAGATTGCAGATCTGTGTCTGCGATATCAGGTAACGATATTATCGGATGATGTTTATTGCGGACTGACGTATGCCGGTAAACCATATACGCCGATCGCATCGCTTTCACAGGAGATCTCTTATCACACGATCACTTTTTATTCTACAAGCAAGACCTATAATACAACAGCATTGCGCCATGCTTTTATGGTATCAGAAAATCCTGAGCTTACGAAGCGGTATAGTGAGCTGCTTACATCAATGGGAGTAAGTTATGACCAGAATTTAATGGGGCTGGAGGCAACCATCGCAGCATTCAGGGAATGTGAACCATGGCGCATACGGTTGATGGAACAGATTGCCGCAAATCATCGCTTTTTGAAGGCGGCTTTTGAAAAAAATATGCCGGAATGTAAAGTCCTGCAGGCAGAAGCCACGTATTTTGCATGGATCGATCTTCGGGCATTGGATATACGGCCGGCGCAGCTTACCTATCTGCTTGAACAGGAGACGCAGATCGTAGTGGAAAATGGATTTCGTTTGGGAAAAGGCGGTGCAGGTTTTATCCGTTTTAACCTGGCAACTTCCCAGGAAAATCTGCAGGAAGGAACAAAACGTCTGATCGCGTTTTGCAAGCGTCATTGTAAACATTAAAAAGTTATGGTTTTCGTTTAGGGGCGAAAACAGGGAGGAGAACAAACTATATGAAGTATAATTTTGACACAACACCAGATCACAAGACAAATGCATCTTTTCGCTGGGGCATGGCGGATATGCCGTCAGATGTAATTGGAATGGGGACAGCAGATCTGGATTATTACTGCGCACCTTGTATAAGAGAGACACTTTTGCCCATTGCGGAGGAAAACTGCTACAATTACCGGCAGCATACAGATGCATATTATGATGCAGTCACAGGCTGGTATAAACGAAATTATGGTTTGACAGTTGAACGGGAATGGCTGAGCAATGTTCCAAGTACCGTGGGAGCGATCAGAATGGCACTTAGCATCTTCGCAAAGCCAGGAGATACAGTGATTGCCCAGACACCATTATTTGGACCGATCAAGAATGCGGTTGAAGGGGCAGATCAACAGCTGATCGAAAATCCGCTGAAACCAGTGGATGGCCATTATGAAATAGATTTTGAAGACTTTGAGGAAAAGATCCATAAGTATCATCCATCTATTTTTCTGTTGATAAATCCCCATAATCCTACAGGGCGGGTATTCACCCGTGAGGAATTAGAGCGACTGGTGGATATATGCTATGAAAATGGTGTGCGCATTATATCAGATGAGGTACATTGTCTGGTCCTTTACGGGGAGAATAAACATATTCCTATTCTGGCTGTCAGCAGGAAAGCTCAGGAGATCAGTGTTCAGATCGTAAGCCTTAGCAAAGGTTTTAATATTATGAGTCTGCCTCATGCCATTATTACAGTAGCGGAACCTGGGATGCGTGCAGCATGGATGCGTCAGATCCAGGCATATGGATTTGGTTATGCAGTAAACAGTTTTTCGATTGCTGCTGTGACCTCCATCATGAATGGTGAGGCAGATGAATGGCTTGAAGAACTGACTGCTTATCTGCATAAAAATCTGGAGGAGACGCTGGAATTTATACATAAATATAAACTGCCGTTGGTGCCTTATGTACCTGAGGGAAGCTTTCTGCTGTGGCTGGATTGCAGACAAGCCGGAATTGGGACAGAGTGTTTAGACCGGTTTTTCATGGAAAAGGCACATATCCATCTGGATGACGGGAAGGAAAATTTTGGAAATGAAGGTGCAGGATTTATCCGGATCAATTTTGCAGTGACCAATGAGGTATTAAAAGAGGCATTGGAGCGTATCCGTGTTGCATTAAAAGAAAATAAATAGATAAGCAGTGTTTCTTAAAATGTGTTGAAAGGACGATGTAAGATGAGTGAAAAAGGTTCTAAGGGGTTAAGAGAAATGACGACCGGTTGCGCATTGGCAGGTTTCCTGATGCCAATTCTGGTAATGATCGTGCTGATCGTTCTTGGGGCAGAAATGACGATCGCTTCTTTAGCAGCGTTGTTTGTAATGATCGGATTCTGTATGTTTATGGGATTTAAGTGGGAACGTCTGGATGCAGCAATGGCAGAGGGGGTACGCCAGGTTGCAACAGCTGCCATGATCATGCTGTTAGTAGGCTGTATGGTGGCTGCCTGGATATCCAGCGGCACGATCCCAACATTGCTTTATTATGGCATGAAGATCATTACACCAAAACTGTTTTTGCCAATTTGTTTTATTGTTCCTGCATTTATGGCTATATGTACAGGAACCAGCTGGGGTTCCATCAGTACGATCGGCGTAGTTTTATGCGGTATGGCAGCAGGACTGGGAATTCCGGTAGGTATGGCAGCTGGTGCTGTTATTTCTGGAGCATTCTTTGGTGATAAAACAAGTCCTTTATCAGATACAACACTACTGACTGCGTCAGCCTGTGAAGTTCCGTTATTTAAGCATATTGCTTCTATGTGGTATACGACTCTTCCAGGGACATTGATCTGCCTGGTACTTTATACAGTTCTGGGGCTTAAGGCTTCCGGCAACATTGATGTAGCTGCAGTAAATGAACTTTCCAATGGATTAACAGCTAGTTTTCACATCAGCCCATTACATATTATTCCTGTGGCACTGGTATTGATCTTATCTGTCAGACAGGCACCTACACTTCTTACATTTGGTACAGGCATTGGCAGTGGTATTGTTTGGTCAATGATCTTCCAGGGACGTGGATTTATGGAAAATCTTAACTATATTATGAATGGTTTTTCTATTGAAAGTGGTATGGAATCTCTGGATGGATTGTTAAACCGCGGTGGATTTTCCAGTATGCTTTCATTAGTTGGAATCATGCTGATACTTGGAATGTTAAGCGGTCTGTTTTCAGAATCACATGTATTGACGGTATTGGTAAATAAGCTTTCTAAAAAGCTGAATACTCCTGGTACGATCCTGGCAGGCGTATGGCTGTCAAGCCTTATCATCTGTGTGATCGGCGGCCAGTATGTTGCAGTTACGATCCCGGCAGTAGCATTTAAAGATGTATGCGATGAAATGGATATCAACCGTGCAGTATTATCACGTACACTGGGAGATGTAGGAGTAATGGTAGCAGCACTTATTCCATGGAATGCGTGGGTGATCGGTTATGGTGTAGTGCTTGGCGGTATTACTGTAAATGAATTTATACCATACACATTCCTTCCAATGTTATGCCCGATCATTTCAATGATCCATAATTTTGCAGGTGTTGGCCTGTTCCATAAGGATGATGAAGTAAAATATCGTCCGTTGTGGAGAAGATAGATTTATAAAAATACGGACCACCGTTTGGCAGATATGATTGCTGGACGGTGGTCTTTATTTATGTTTAGCAGACGTCTTGCTTTTGATCTGAAAGTTATAATTTTTCTCAAAAAACGATTGACAATTGAGTTAGTTAGTGCTAATCTTGTTTTCAGTTAGATGTATTAGTCAAGACTAACCTTGCAGAGTGACACTATACATAAAATAATTGTCTCTCGTGGATAATATGAGAAGAGAAAGTCAAAAATATGGATAAAAGGCATCGGAACAGGATATCCGTGATGCTTAAAAGAAGGAGGAGACTTATGTCAGATCAGAAAGCGCAGATCATCGGAGAACTTCAGAGAAAAGGAAAAAGGATCACAGGACAGAGAAAAATCCTTCTGGATGTTATATTAGAAGGGAAATGGTCCAGCTGTAAGGAAATCTACTACATGGCCTCCAAAAAGGATCCAACTATCGGCTTGGCGACTGTTTACAGAATGGTAGGCGTATTAGAGGAAATGGGATTTTTAAGCAGAGGATACAGATATTCTTATCCAGTTGAAGATAAGATCAGCTAAATAAAACGTTTATAAAAAACAGGCTGCACGTCATATAAAAATGTGCAGCCTGTTTTTTATAAACGTTTTATTTCATTGGGAGATCATTGCAATAGCATATTCCTTTAAGTATAATAAAAAAGACACATTACACTTTAAAGTTCAAGAATTAAGACTATATAATAAAAGGGGTTTGTAAGTACATTACATACAAAGGAGACATACAGATGAAAATAGTTGTACTTGATGGATATACAGAAAATCCGGGAGATCTTTCCTGGGATGAAATGAAAAAATACGGAGAATTGACGGTTTATGACAGGACACCGGCAGAGGAAGTGGTAAATCGTATTGGCAATGCAGAGGTCGTTTTTACTAATAAGACTCCGATCACGAAAGAAACCATGGACGCATGCCCGGATTTTAAGTTTATCAGTGTCCTTGCAACAGGCTACAATGTGATCGATGTTAATTATGCAAAAGAAAAAGGGATCGTTGTCAGCAATATTCCTACTTATGGAACGGACTGTGTAGGACAGTTTGCCATTGCTCTTCTTTTAGAGATCTGCCATCGCATCGGACATCATGATAAAGCTGTAAAAGAGGGCAGATGGGAGAATGCTCCGGACTGGTGCTTCTGGGACTATCCGCTGATCGAACTGGCAGGAAAAACACTGGGGATCATCGGTTTTGGCCGTATTGGACAGAAAACAGGAACAATAGCAAAGGCAATGGGTATGAATGTACTGGCTTATGATTCCCATCCAAATGATAAAGGACGTGATATTGCTGAGTATGTGGAACTGGATGAGATATTTGCAAAATCAGATGTGATCTCGCTTCATTGCCCATTGTTCCCGTCTACAGAAGGCATTATCAATAAAGATAATATTGCCAGGATGAAAGATGGAGTTATCATCATTAATAACTCCCGTGGACAGCTGATTGTGGAAAAAGATCTGGCAGATGCATTAAACAGTGGAAAAGTATACGCAGCAGGACTGGATGTGGTAAGTACAGAGCCTGTTAAGGGTGACAATCCTCTTCTGAAAGCTAAAAACTGCATCATTACCCCTCATATTTCCTGGGCGCCAAAGGAAGCAAGGCAGAGGATCATGGACATGTCTGTGGAAAATCTTAAACAGTTTTTAGCTGGAAATCCGGTGAATGTGGTGAACCGGTAATAAAAAAAGAAAAAATGTAAAGCAGCTTTATATATGATCAGAAAATGCTGTAAAAATGACGGCCCGTTTCCAAAATAGGAAACAGCGCCGCCATTTTTTTATATCTTAGTATGCCCGTTTAATAATATCATTCATATGCTTTTCAGCTTCAAAGCGGATACGCTCTTCATCCAGAGTAAGGACCTCACGGTTTTTCATTACGATCTTGCCGTTGATGATAGAATCGGTCACATCATGTCCGTTTGCAGCATCTACAATGGTATTTACCAGATTCTGGCTTGGAGTGATGTGAGGCTGGTCAATATTTAACAGGATCAGGTCAGCTTTCTTGCCTTCTTCAACGGATCCAAGGATATCACCGTGTCCAAGAGCATTTGCACCGCCCTGGGAGGCCATTTTTAAAAGTGTAGGACAGGTCATGACTACAGGATTAAAAGATGGAAGTCCCCAGTAAGCCATCATGGCATAGCGAAGAACCTTCATTTCGTCAAAAATATCCAGGTTGGAAGGTGCAGCGCCATCGCAGCCTAAGCCAAGGCTTGCACCGGCTTCCAGAATCTGGGGAGCTTTCGGAAAACCGTGGTTTGACAGGTTGGCTCTTGGGCAATGAATCATTTTCACACCACGTTCTGCCATCAGTGCAATATCGTGGTCTGACAGCATTACATTGTGGGCAGTAAGAAGATTGGGGCCAAGAATACCCATTTCTTCCAGAAATTCTGCAGGGCGCTTTTTGTAATTCTGCAGGCAGAAGCTGACTTCGTCTTTATGCTCACACAGATGGGCATGAATGCCGGTATGGAATTCTTTAGCAGATTCACCTACCATGGCGATCAGTTCCCTGGAACAGGTCATTACCTGACGGATAGCAAACCAGATATCAACACGGCCATCGCCAGCCCCCTGATATTTCTGATACAGTTTCTTTGTATTTTCGATAGCTTCATTAGCTGTCTCTTTCATTGCACCGGTAATGGCATTTCCCATATCCATGGTTGATTTTGCAATGGCAGCCCTCATGCCGGATTCAATAACTGCATCTGCAACCCGGTCCATGTGTACACCGCCGGAATCAGCAAAAGCAGTTGTTCCGCTTTTGATCATTTCCAGACATGCCAGAAGGCCGCTGATATAAGAATCTTCTGGCTGGAGATTGCTTTCAAAAGGAACCAGGAAACGGGTCCATACCATAGGATATTCATCGGCAACACGTCCTCTTAAAAGCTGCTGGCAGGTATGTGTATGGCCATCTACCATGCCGGGCATGACAAGTTTTCCTTTGCCGTCAATTATTTCACTGGCAGAGCTGTCAGCCATCAATTCATCTGTAGGACCGATCTTTTTGATCCAGCTGTCTTTAATTCCTACAGAACAGGTAGATGAAACCGTCATATCAGGGTTTAAAACCTGACAGTTCTTAATTAAAATATCATATTTTTCCATATAAATTTACCTCACTCATGTTAAATGGCACCTGTAAGTTTTAAGATAACATCTGCTACTAAGGCAGAGAAAATAAATGTTCCGGTGATTACAAATAAGGTGATGATCACCAGTTTCCATCCCATTTTAGCAAAATCCTTCAGGTCTTTTCCAAGTGAGATTCCGGCAAATGCGCCTAATGCAGTGGCAGGAGCCATAAATGCGACCTGGGATGTAACACCGATCACAAAGTCCTTTACCGGTGAAATAGGGCATGCAAGAAGCAGTCCGGTAAGAGATACATACATCATAGACGGAAGCTTTATAAACCGGCTCATAAATTTACTTACTGTAAGTCCGAAAAGAGCAATGGCGCATAATACCAGGATCCCGGCAATGGAATCACCTACCGGCATTTTGTAGCCCAGTATATTTGTGAGTACCATGATAACAGAAACCATGAGAAGCAGTCCAAGCTGCTGTAAAAAGTATTTTCTGACCATTATTTAGCCTCCTTACTGTTTTTGTGACCGATTTTAGGTTCCAGTATTGCATACAGTTTTTTAGTAAGAGGAAGACCTACGAATGTTCCCATATAAATTCCGGTGATACCAGTAAGCATATCGCTGGCGCCGCCCATGATCATAATATTTTCAGCCTGCTGCGGGTAGATCTCACCTAATGTTCCGGCAGCGGCAGTCATCATTGATCCGCTTCCTACACCACAGGCCATGCCAAGGGCAATAGGATCAAAAATATTCCAGGAAGCTACGATACTAGCCAGGACACTGATAAAAACGGTGCCAATAACAGAACCCACAATATATACAGCAAAGGTTCCGCGGGTTTCCGGGGCATCCGGTCCAAAGATATCAGTGGTTAATCCGAGGTTGGAGTCGCGGTTGATGGAATAGCAGGCACCGATAGCTTCTTTTTTCAGGCCAAGCAGCAGGGCAAGTGGAAGTGAAAGAAGGATAGTTCCCAGATTACCAAATTCCTGCAGCAGAAGCGCAGGTCCTACAGCAACCAGTTTTGCAAGATTTCCGCCTGCTGAGATTCCCATTTTTGCCATAAAAGGTGCAAGGGCTACTAAAACAAGGCTTCCTCCAAGCTTTGATTCTTCTGTTTTGAAAAGCTTAAAGGCATCCGGTCCTAAAAGTCCTCCAAAGATCGTGGCAAATACCATTGGAAATAAGGTAAGTGTACCAATTCCAATATTGAACTTAAGTGTACCGATCAGATCGCAGACCGCAGCAATGATCAGGGCTGCAACATAAACCTTCCAGTACTTGTTAATAACAGCTTTTAACTTTTCCATACAAGATACCCCTTTCTTCTGTCTGTGCAGAAATTATTTTTGTGATTTAAACATAACACAGGAAGTGTTTTCTGCGAATACGTCAAAAAGCGATGGATTTCCATCGCTTTTTACGAAAACCGTCTTTAAAATCACAGAACAACTGATTCGACCTGCATTAAAAGATCCACAAAACGGCTGGCTGTATCAGAAAGAGTATATTTTTGGCGTACGATCCAACCTATTTCAAGACGCAGCCCGTTTTTAATAGGAATGGAAACGATATCGCTGTAGTTATCATCAAATGGCCGGTAGCCGCTTCCTACAGCAAATCCCTGACAGTAACGCATAACAGAATAAGAAGCAGCCCGGTCAGAAACCTGGATCACCCTGTTTAACTGATGATAAGGAACGATCAGGTCAGTATAAGCGGGATTCGTATCTGAAGACCGGTCATAGGTGATAAAAGGATACTGGATCAGATCTTCCATGTCGATTTCACGGCTGCCAGCAAGAGGGTGGTTTCGGCATATGTATACATGGGAAGTCTGATAGGTAATGTGATTGAAAATGATGCTTCTGTTCCTTAACTCCTGCATCATCTGGCCCTTGCTGTATTCTGTAACAAAAACGATGCCAAGATCATCCAGACCGCGTTCTACCCGGTCCATAACTTCAGATGTGCGGCATTCGTGAAAACCGCAGTGATAAGGTCCGGCACCTGTATTCAGGCTTTTGATGATCGATACAAAAGAATTCATACCGCAGATATGATGCTGGGAGGAAACAGATAAACCTAAAGGACGGTCTTTGGAACCATTGAATTTTTCGTCCAGGTAGTCCAGACGGTTTAATATTCCTTTAAATTCGATAAGAAGCTCTTCTCCGCTTCTGGTAAGGCGGACACCTTTGCTGTCTCTTACAAAAGCAGTGATCCCATAGGTATTTTCCACTTCTTTTATAGCGCCGGAAATGCTGGACTGGGCAGTAAAAGACCGTTTAGCGGCTTCACTGATCGAACCAGATTCAGCAGCACCAATAAAATATCGCATTTGCTGTAATGTCATAGAAGCTCTCCTTTGTGGCTGACGGCAGTTTATTTATGAAGATACAAAGGTCAAAAGGTCATAAATCCGATGCAAGCTTGCTTGCAGGAGGATTTTTGACCTTGGGACCCGCCAAAAACATGAGTAAGAAGCCATTTTTTGAAGAAAAATGAGCGGATTACGAATGTTTTTAGAATTGCGGGAGTGCAAAGCACGTAGCAATTCGGTATCAGAGGGGGCAAAAGATCATAAATACAGCCTGTTTAATACAGGCGGGTTATTACGGAGGACAGAAAAATGGAAGCGATCCTGATGAAAGCAGCTTCTTTTATTGCAGTTATTATTTTAGGATATGGATTGCGGAAAGCTGGATTTTTTAAAGAAGAAGATTTTTATGTATTGTCAAAGATCGTGCTTAAGATCACACTTCCTGCATCCATTATTGCAAATTTTTCACAGGCTGAGATACAGCCTGCCATGCTTTTGCTGTGTCTTGTAGGATTTGCAGGCGGCGTGCTCTACATGAGCCTTGGATGGATCCTTGGAGGGAAAGACAGGGATGAAAAGGCATTTCATATCCTGAATATGTCCGGTTATAATATTGGAAATTTCACCATGCCATTTACCGCCGGTTTTTTTGGTCCTACAGGTGTAGTCATCACCAGTTTATTTGATACGGGAAATGCGTTTATCTGTCTGGGAGGTGCTTACAGTGTAGCTTCTATGGCAAAAGATAAAAACAGCAGGTTTTCTGTGGGCCCTATTTTGAAAACACTGATAAAATCTGCGCCATTTGATGCATATATCGGTATGCTCATCCTTTCCCTGATCCATGTTTCTCTTCCAGCACCTGCTGTCAGTATTGCACAGCTGATTGGAAATGCCAATGCGTTTATGGCAATGTTAATGCTTGGAGTTGGTTTTAAGCTTTCAGGCGATAAAAAGCAGATCGGAAAGATCGGAAAGATCCTTTCCATACGTTATGGTGTGGCAGTGGTGGCATCATTGATGTTTTATTTTGTTCTTCCCCTTCCATTGGAATATCGTCAGACACTGGCGGTACTGGTGTTCAGCCCTATTGCAGCAGCAGCACCTGCGTTTACCGGTGACCTGAAAGGGGATATTGGTCTTGCAAGTGCAGTAAATTCTATTTCTATTATTATCAGTATGATCATGATCACAACTGTACTTATTTTTGTACTGTAAATAATGAATGATGGAACAATTCTGCGAAAGCAGACTGGATTTTTGAAGAAAAGAGAATAAACGGGGAAGGAATGGTTATAATAGGATTATCACCAAAGAGAAAATATTAATACTTATCCTCCCCTTTTTAATACCTTGTCTGTTGCCGAAGTGCAGCAGATAAGGTATTGTATTTTCTGGCAAAAACACGGATAATAGACACGAACATAGTACATCAGGGTAAATGAGAGGATAAAGGACATATGAAATTTTATCTGGCTCCCATGGAAGGGATCACAGGATACATATACAGACAGGCATACAACAGCTGTTTTAAGCCTATGGACAGGTATTTTACACCATTTCTGGCACCGAAGCATAAAAGCGGTTTCAGCAGCAAAGAATTAAATGACATCCTTCCAGAGCATAATCAGGGAATGGAGGTCATTCCCCAGATCCTTACATCAGATCCGGAGGATTTTTTAGATACAGCGGTAAAATTAAAGGAATATGGTTATACAGAGGTTAATCTGAACCTGGGATGTCCTTCAGGTACTGTGGCAGCCAAGGGAAAAGGCGCCGGATTTTTAAAAGATACTGAAAAGCTTGCCAGGTTCTTGGGAGAGGTCAGTGAGGGAATGGAACGGGAAAATCTTCATTTTTCCATCAAGACCCGCGTGGGGGTGGAAAGTGAAGAAGAGTTTCAGACTCTTCTAGGTCTGTACAACCAGTGCCCATTAACAGAACTTATCATACATCCCAGAGTATTAAAAGATTTTTATAAATACAATGTGCGGATGAATGCTTTTAAAGAGGGATTTGAAAAAAGCAGACATTCTGTGTGCTATAATGGGGATATTTTCCGAAGGAAAGACTATGACCGTCTTGTAAAAGAGTATCCGGATCTGGATAAGATAATGATGGGACGGGGGATCATGATGAACCCATTTTTAATGGAAGAGATCGCTGACGGAACATCCCAGAAAGTATCTGGAAAAATGTCTGCCGACAGGAAGGCAGACCGGCTGGAGAAATTCCACCGTCTGCTCTGTGACGGATATACCCATGTTATGAGCGGAGACAGACCGGTATTGTTTAAAATGAAAGAACTGTGGGGATTTCTGATCCATTCCTGTCCGGAAGAAGAAAAGCTTATGAAGAAGATACGCAAGGCACAGCACCTTGCAGAATATGAAGGGGTGGTATCAGAACTGTTCTGCCGCATGAGAGAGCATGAATAAGGGCATGAATAAGACCATGAGAAAAATTTATTGCCCTATAAAATGGAGGGAGCCGGCAGAAAAGGGGGGAATCTGCCGGCTTAGGTATGAAAAAGTGTCTTCCTGTATGGTAAAAGGTCTCATCAACCTTACAAGTAATAATATACAGGTAAATTGTGGACAAAGTTTGAGCAGACGATAAAGAAAAAATAAAATTCCTGAAGGGAAAATAAAGAAATTATGAAAGACTCCGACGGAAGCAGATAAGGAGAAAAGCTATGTATGATAATCTGACAAAAGACGATATTAAAAAAATGCAGGAAGAAATAGAATACCGTAAGCTGGTGGTGCGCAAAGAAGCATTGGAGGCAGTAAAGGAGGCAAGAGCCCAGGGGGATTTAAGTGAGAATTTTGAATATAAGGCAGCAAAGCAGGACAAGAACCGTAACGAGAGCCGTATCCGTTATCTGGAAAAAATGATAAAAACAGCCCGTATTGTTTCAGATGAGTCAAAATCAGATGAAGTAGGTCTGGGCGACCGGGTGGAATTATATATTCCGGAAGATGATGAAACAGAAAGCTATAAATTAGTGACCACAGTCCGGGGAAACTCCATGAAAGGACTTATAAGTATTGATTCTCCTTTAGGAAAGGCGATCAAGGGCCGCAAAACAGGAGATAAGGTGTATATTAAAGTAAATGACACCTACGGATATGAGGCGGAGATCCGTTCCATCGATAAGACAGCTAAAGAGGAAGAAGACCAGCTGCGCAGCTATTAATTACCAGTACATCGTTTCGTAAATAACTGTACTAGAAAGGGCGCCTTATCACAGAAAGGCAGGAAATGATATGGGCAATGATATGGACAAAAAGGGAATACTGACTGTGCGGATGATGGGAACCATATCAGTAGAATATGAAGGGTAGTTTTTTCCTATAGGGACTGCTCTTACAGGGAAGATCCTGCAGCTTTTCCTGATCCTTTTGTATGCAGGAAAGAAGGGAGTGGGCAGGGAAGAGCTGTTAGATGCATTTTACGGAAATGGAGAGTATGCTAATCCATCCGGCAGTTTAAGGGCAGCAGTTTTCAGGCTGCGCAGATTATTAAAAGAAATGCTGCCAGAGCATGAGTATATCTGTACAGATGGCGGTATTTACCGGTGGGATGAGGGAAATGTGACGGTTTCCATTGATGCCAGAAATTTTGAAAAAGCAGCTCAAAGTGCTCTTGCAACAGGAAAAAAAGAGGAGCTGTGCCACGCCTGCAGTTTGTATTACGGGGAATTCCTTTCTCAGATGACAGGAGAAAAATGGGTCAATGTGATCGGTGTAAAATACCAGGAGCTGTATTTTAAATGCCTGCGCCTGGCAAGCCGGCTTTTAAAGGCAGACCGGGAATATGACAGGCTTTTAAACTTAAGTACAGCAGCCAGCAGGCTGTATCCTTATGAGGAATGCCAGATGATGAAGCTGGACTGCCTGATCGCTTTAAAACGGTATCAGGAAGCCATGGAAGTTTATAAACAGGTGGTCGTCCAGTATTTTGAAGAACAGGGGCTTCCGCCTTCTGAAACCATGCTGCAGCGTTTCCGCCTGATGAGCGGTCAGATCCGTTACACTTCCGATATGCTAAAGGACATTGAAAATACCTTAAAAGAGAGGGAAGAAACCCAGGGACCTTATTACAGTACATACCCTTCCTTTATTGACAGTTACCGTCTGGTGAGCCGCATGGCAGAACGTTTTTCCTTTGAATATACATTATTCTGCATTACTCTTGTAGATGGAAAAGGAGCATTGCTGGAAGGCGAAATGGTGCAGACGACATCTGAGATGTTAAAAAATGCCATAGGAGAGAGTCTGCGAAAGGGAGATCTGTTTACCTGCTACAGCCCGGTCCAGTATCTGGTCCTGTTAAATGGAGCAGGCCAGGAACATGTCCTGGCCGTGTGTGAACGTGTGGAACGTAGTTTAAAGCAATGGGAAAATGGAAAAAAGATCAATTTTAGTCATCAGATCCTGGGGTTGGCACCATAGCGTCCTTCCAGATATTGTTTACCATAGGCTTCATCATTTCTTGGGATGAGGCCATTTTCTTTTTTATAAGAAGAAAGTGGATAGAGAACAGCATCCGTTCCTTCCGGGCGGCAGCACAGACAGATCTCGTCTCTTCGCATAACAGCCGGATTAAGGATCGCTGTGTTATGGCTGGTAAATACTAACTGCGCATGATGAGGATTTTTCTCATGATCCTGGTACAGAGACAGGATAAAGCGTAGCAGATGAGGATGGAGCACGTTATCTAAGTCATCGGCTAATAGAAGACTTCCCAGACGCAGGCTTTTTACGACTAACGGGATCAGGGTAAGCAGCTTTCTGATGCCTGTGGATTCTTCATTGAAAGAAACAAAAAAGGTATTTCCATCTGCTTTCCCATGGGTCAGGATCAGGGATGGATCATCGAAGCCCTGTTCTTTTGTAATGGAGTAATCTAAAATATCAATATCCATAGCCTGGAGCAGACGGCAGATGACCTGACGTTCTTCTACTTCAGAGGGCAGATCCGGGGCTTTTTTATAGTCATGTTCCCGGAAAAACAGAACCTGGCTGAACCAGGATGCAGCAGCTTTTGCACATTCAGAGGAAGATTTTGGGTCAAGATAGCGTAAAAGAGAGACCCCGGCCGGGAGAGTGGAAAAATCCATTTTCCCGGCTTCATTTCCAATATGGAGTTCATTTGCTTTGCGGGCAAAAAGAACGCCGGCATCATCAGAACCGGGTTTGCCGTAAAACATATTTTCTTCCAGGACAGCGCCTTGTTTTACATCAAGCTGATAACGGAAGAGAAAACCATTTCTGCGAAAAAGCAGGTCAAAACTTAAAGGAAGCTCTCTGCATGTATTATCCAGACGGCAGTAGGAACGGACGGAAGAGGTGATAAGAGAAAAATCACCTGCAGCCAGACGACATACATTCCAGAGCGCCTCTAATATAGAAGATTTTCCGCAGCCGTTTGGACCGTAAAGGGAGATAACAGGAAGAAATGATTCGCCGTCTCCCTGCGCTGTCAGCAGAGAAGCTTTGTGTTCATTAATAGGAGCCGGAAAAAAGTCCAGCAATGTTTCATTTTTAAATAATCTGTAATTTCTTAAAACAAACTGATTCAGCATACAAACCTCCAAAATGCGAAGATGTGAGAAAAAAACTCATTGAAGCGAATTATAGCATATGTTATAAAAAAACACAAGAACGACTGAGAAAAAAACTCATAGAGTCTGTAAATTATTTGAAAAATTGAAAATTTTTTGAAAATATAAGTCCATATAACGCCTGGTATAACGCTATCTCTGCTATGATAAAGATAAATGAAAGTATAAACTGAATGACTGTGAAACGGGATTCAGGAAGTACTGGAGTTTGGCAGGAAATGGGGCCTGCACAAAATTCAGAGAGAGGAGAAACAGGGTATGAGAGGACGAAGCAGACGCAAGAAACGAACGGGAAAAATGGTTAGTTTACAGAAGCGTTTCCTGGCATTTATGCTGGCATTTGCCATGATCTTCACCAATGTGGGAACAGATCTGCATGTCAGCTTTGCAGCATCAGGAAATAAAGTGGACTTTACCATTGGCGGTGCTGACCTGGTGGATGCCATCCGTCAGGCCATCGAAGACGAAAATGTGGTATCACAGGACAGCCTGGATTTTACCGACGGTGCCACAGAAAAGTTTGAAGCACTGTTCTTTGGAGACGGAAAGGTATATGAAGTCTATCCGGACATCCAGGGAGACAGCATGGAGGCAGAGTTAAGGGTATTTGTAAAGCTTCCGGCTGATGCAGATGATACGTACATGGTAACAGGAGAGGAAGAGGTTTATTTCCTTTACGTAAATAACGGGGAAGATACCATCAGCTGTTCTACAACTGTAACAAGAACAGAAAACGGAAAAGAAAAGGAAAAGACCACCAAACGTATTACCATAAAAAGTTATGAAGATAAGTTTGGGGATGAAGAAAGAAACATTATTTCCAAACCTGCAGAAACTGCTCCGGCAGAAAAGCCTTCAGAAGCAGTGAACGAAGAAACAACAGAAAATGTTGTAAATCCAACGGATGCAGAAAAAGAGACCACAGCTGCTGAAGAAACCGCAGAAGTTCCGGAAACTAAGGAAGATGTGGAAGAAAGCAAAGAGCAGCCGGAAGAGACTAAGGAAGAAGAGACTGAGGCAGCAACAGAAGCTCCAGAGGAGATAACAGAGCCTGAGACTGAGGAAGCAGCTGAAACGGAAGCAGCAGAATCTGAGACAGAAGCTTCTGAACCAGAGGCAGAGGCTCCGGCAGAAGAACCGGCGCAGGAAGGTGAAGTAACAGCTTCTATTTCCAGACATGGTGTACCGTTAGTTGCCATGAAGGAAGATGTAGCAGATGCAGCAGATGGGGCAGAGCCAACAGAACCGGAAAAGGAAGAAGCAGCAGAGGCTACAGAACCGGTGAAGGAAGAAAAAGCCGAAGAACTGAAAAAGGAAGAAGCTTCTGAACCAGAGACTGCACCTGAAACTGAGGCAGAAACAACTGTAGAAGAGACTACAGCAGAAGAAACCACAGCAGAGGAAACCACAGCAGAGGCAGAAAAAGAAAGCAGACCGGAAGGTCCTGCAGGAGAAGAAACCACAGAAACACCGGCAGAAACTGAACCGGAAGTTCCGGTAGACCCGGGAGAGACAACTGTACCAGAAGAGACCCCGGAAAGTACAGAACCGGAAACAGAGCCTGCACAGCCAGCAGAAACAACAGCGGCTATCCCGGAAACATTACCAGCACCACAGCCAGAAGTACCGGCAAAAACAGCAGATGACGGAGATCTGGTAGGTATTGGTTACTGCAGTACAGCGAAGGTTTATAAGAGTACACTGAATGCATTGCGTGTATTTGATTCTGAAATTGTACTTTCTGCAGAAGTTGCAGGAGCAGAAGGCGTGACAGTGAAGCTGACAGCTTTAAGCGATGTGCTTCCTGAAAATGGCTATATTGAGGCTAATGCAGTAGAGGATGAAGATCAGCTGGAGCTTATGAAAGCAGCTGCAGATGATATATTAAAAGCTGAAAACCGCAGAGTAACGGATCTTTTTGCAGCAGACATCACTCTCTACAATGAAGATGGAGAAGCAGTTCAGCCAGACGGAAGTGTAAAAGTTACTTTTGAAGGAACCGCCATTGGAAATTCCGGCACCAGAGTCCTTTACATGGGTGAAAATGCTTCTGATGCAGAAACATATGATGCACAAATGATAAAAGCTGTAGCAGCAGAAGGTGATGCAACAGCATTTATGACAGATCATTTCTCACTGTATATAGCAGCTGATACAGAAGAGATCACCTGTCATGCAGTAAATTTCTATTATAAAGATGCAGAAGAAAAAGATGTGCTTATTTCCGGTCCGCAGTACGTGGAAGATGGAAAAGCAGCACAGGCGCCAGCAGTGCCGGATCGTGATGGATACATGTTTACGGGCTGGGATACAGATTTCAGTAAAGTAACTGGTGATATGGATATTTATGCTGGTTATGCACCAATAGCCGGTCAGGTACGCCTTACTGTAAATTATGTGTACAGCAATGGCAGTCTGGCAGCACAGCCGTGGGTTTCTCATGTAGAATCCGGTGTTCCCTGTAACCTGACAGCAGAATCTCCTGCAATCCAGGGATTCACACCAGATCAGACAACTGTATCCTTTAATGATGCATATACAACAGACAAGACTGTGACCGTTACCTACAAAGGTGCAAAAGTTAATTACACAGTAAATCATTATCTGTTAAATGTAGATGATACAAAGCCAGATACACCTGCAGCTACAGAAACAGTGCCAGGTGAAACCGGACTGACAACTGAAGCCAAAGCAAAAGAATATGCAGGATTTACACCACGGGCTATCAGTCAGGGAACTGTAAATGCAGATGGAAGTACGGTAGTAGAGATTTTATATGAAAGAAATTATTATACTCTGACCTGGAATACAGGAGAAAATGCTTCTTATATTGCACCTGAGCAGGTACGCTATGGTGCAGCCGTAACAAAACCAGACAAGAATCCGACAAAGGTAGGCTATGAATTTAAAGGCTGGGAAAACCTTCAGGAGACCATGCCGGCAGAAGATCTGGTAGTTACTGCGAAATGGGAAGCAGCAAAGAGAGCTGATTATAAGATTATTTACTGGACGGAAACTGTAAAAGAGGGTGTTTACACTGTAAACCATGTGATAAATGGAAATGGTACAGTGGGAAGTTCTATCCCGAATGGAAGTTATAAAGTACCGGAAGGATATAAGACAACACCAGTAGCAGAAAAAACGGATGGTGATGTGAAGATAACGGCCGATGGAACGGCAGTTAAGAATGTTTATTTTGCAAGAGCTACGTATACCATTACGTTTATGAGATGGAACAGTCGGAAGTGGAAGTGGAAGGAAGATGAAAGTTTAAGGATCACCGCCCGTTATGGTGTAGACGTATCTGCGAAATGGGAAACCGCCTGTGCAGATGACGGCTGGGGACCAAATTCTTCTGGAAATATACAGTATACGCTTTTAGCGAATATGCCAGCTGAAAATCTGACCATGTATGAAAAAGATGCAGGTTCAGGTAAAAAGATTATTTACTATGTGGAAGGGTTAGATGGAGAACGAACAACGTACAGGACATTTGAAGCTTCAAGTAATGTACATTTAACTAAAGAAGATCAGATGTCAATTACTGGATTTACGTATTCTGACTGGAAGCAGTATAATGAATGGTACGAAGAACCTGTTCTCTGGCTCTATTATACCAGGAATTCCTATAATCTTCGCTTTGAGAATTGTCAGCCAATGGATCCGGAAAGCATCAAATTTGAGGCAAAACTGTCCACAGGCAAACCTTCCCGAGATCCAGGAAGACCTTCATATGTAGATTCTGATTATACATTTGCAGGCTGGTATCTGGATCCTGGCTTTAAGGAACCGGTAAATTGGAATGAGACCATGACAGAAGATGGACTTACCATCTACGCAAAATGGGAAAAACCGAAATATACAGTTGATTTCGTAACTAATTGTAAAGAAGAAAAAGCTAGTATTACCAGGGAAAAAGGTTTTGTTTTAACAGAAGAAGAACTGGCAGCACCGGACAAAGCAGATGATGAATTCCTCGGCTGGTATACTGACAGCGCACTTACAAAGAAGTTTATTCCAGAGTCACAGATCGTAAAGGATACAACTTTATATGCAAGATGGAGAAACTCTGATACAGTCACATATACTGTGAAATATATGTGTGGTGATGTAGCGATTGCCGATGCGAAGCAGCAGACTGTAATAAGAAATTCCACAGTAAGTGAACCTGCTGAAACAGTAGAAGGATATTATCCTGAAACTTTATCCATCAGTGCAATGATCACAAAGGATGGACAGGAGATCATATTTAAGTATAGAGCAGTACAGAGCTGGACTTATACAGTAAAATATTTACTGGAGGGCACTAAAACACCGGTACCTGGAAGTACAGTTGAAACAGGTACTACCAGTGACCAGAATGTAATGATAACCTTTAAGACATTTGAAGGATATACATTAAAATCTGATCCAGTGCAGAAAGTAACCCAGGAGAATCAGGTAGTTATTTTCTACTATGTACCTAAGACTGCAATTTATCATATACAGCACTGGTATGAAAGATTAGATGGTACATTTGGTCTGCGCTATATTGATACATTCAATACAGCAGCAGGAGAGTACGTTACAACAGAAGGAAGAGATATAACGGTTGGTGGATTTACGCTGAATACAAGTATTACTGGAACAGTAACAGAAGGTACTACAGATATTCAAAATGTATTATCCATGAAGCTGTATTACACCAGAAATACCCATCAGGTAAGTTATCAATATGAAGGTGATGTTCCAAAAGGTGCTCCTGCAGCTCCTGATGCAGCAAATCATAAGTATCAGGCACAGGTTGCAGTAGCAGAAAATCCGAATGTAACAGGATATATTTTCAGTGGCTGGATGGCAACAACTGAAAACGGAACAGCAGTGGACACTGCAGGCGGCAAATTTGTAATGCCGGATGCAGATGTGGTACTGAAAGGTTCCTTTAAAGCAGCAGAGCAGACTTATAGGGTGAAATACCTGGATGAAGATACAAAGAAAGAAATCCATGATATGTCAAAACCAAAGGCTGCATACTTTGGGGATGTGATTGAGGGTCACAAAGAGAAAATTGATATCAGTGGATATACCTTTGTAAGAGCAGATGACCTTACAGTAAGAACAGAAAATGAGAAGAACATTGTAACTGTATATTACAGCAAAGATACCAATGGCGATAATATCCCGGATAAGTATCAGATCACATTCACCTATGTATCAGCAGATGCTAATAAGGGAACTGTGACAGGAACAACCAAAGAAGTGGTTACTACTTATGAAATCACCAGAGATAGCGTGACTGGTGAGATCACAGCAACAAATGGCCCGACAGCACAGCATCCGACCCAGCCATCTACAGTAACACCAAAAGACGGTTACAGATTTGAAAAATGGCAGCAGGATGATCTGACATTCTTCAATAGTGATGATGAGCTGAGAAATTCTGAATACCTGGAAGATCAAACATTCATTGCACACTTTACTGTAAGAAGAGATCTTCATTATGAGATCCATTACTTCTATGAAGATGCCAATGGCGTTGTAACAGAAGATACAGCAGCAGCGATTGTAAGTGATATCGGTGTATTCGGAGAAAAGATCCTTACGACTACAGTGCCAAAAGAATCTGAATTTAACGGAAAGAATTACGTTCTGGAACGCATTGAAGGCGCAGATAAGCAGATCGGTCTTGATCCTAAGGAAAATATGGTAAATGTATATTACAGTATGGACGAGATCGGAGAAATTGATCCAGATGAGCCAGATAACATTCCAGATAAGTATCAGGTTACTTTCCAGTATATTTCTGAAAATCCATCTTATGGAACAGTAAGCGGTAAGGTAAAAGAAGTTGTTACCAGACCTAAGAATGCAGATGGTACCTACAACATGACTGCACCGGTTCATCCAAAGGCAGAAGTAACAGTTGCAGGAATCGGAAATTATAAGTTTAACCGCTGGTCTGATGGAAATACGAACTATAGCGCAGCAAGTGAGATCGCAAAAGCCGGATTTATTGCAGATACCACATTTACCGCATATTTCAGCTACAGTGGCGGAAATAGTGGCGGCGGTTCATCAGGTGGAGGCGGTGGCGGAAGCCATAGATCAACTATCTCCAATACAAGCGGAGGTCCTGGTACAACGATCACCCCGGGAGACGTACCAATGGCAGAATTACCAGAGTCACCGGCACCAATCGTCATTGATGATGGTGAGATCCCAATGGCAGCACTTCCAAAGACTGGCCAGACCACTGTAAAAGCAGCACTGACCATGATGTTCTCAGGAATCTTCCTTGCATTAACTGCAATCAGAAGGAAAAAGAAAGAACAGGATGTATAGAAAGAATATCTGAAATAAAGAAAATATTCCCAAACTCATAAACATACCCTGTTAGCGGAAAGCTCCGGTCGGAAACGGCCGGGGCTTTCTGCGTATATAACATACTAAGAAAAAGCGGGAACACAAAGGGAAATAGGCCTGGAGGATAAAATGGGAGGGGCATAAATGTATTGCAATCCACTGTGTCATGTGCTAAAATGAACATGAGCAAGGTATCTGGAATAATTCTAAAATATTATTAATTCAAATCTAAGCTGGTTTCACCAGTATCTGAAAGACTCTTTGCTTAAACCCAAATTAATTTAAGCAGGGAGAGCGGATCATAAGCAGTATCTTCCTGCGACATTACACGAAGGAAGGACAAATACCCTTATGTTCTCCGGTATCTTTCTTGCACTGGCAGCTATGAGCAAGAAGCATAAAGAAGAGGAATCCTAAGTAACAAGGATCATGAGAGTTTCAAACAACAAAATAAGTCTTAAGTGACTGATAAGAGCCGCACACTGGCAAAAAAAAGCAGTGTGCGGCTTTTTTTTGATTTGCTTTTTTGCGTTTTTACTATTGACTGCGGGTTTATTTCTTAGTATTATAATTATTAGAAAAGATAAATATACAAAACATATATATTAGTAAATCTAATATATATTATTCAAAAGGAGAATGAAAGATGGCTAAGGTAGGAATTGTAATGGGCAGCGACTCAGATATGCCGGTTATGGCGAAAGCGGCAGAGATCCTGGACAAGTTTGGAATCGATTATGAGATGACAATTATTTCCGCCCACAGAGAACCGGATCTGTTTTTTAAGTGGGCAAAGGCTGCAGAGGAAAAAGGTTTTAAAGTGATCATTGCAGGTGCTGGAAAAGCAGCTCACCTTCCAGGAATGTGTGCAGCTATCTTTCCACTCCCTGTAATCGGTATCCCGATGAAGACTTCTGATCTGGGCGGTGTAGACTCTCTGTATTCCATCGTACAGATGCCAAGCGGTATCCCGGTTGCAACCGTTGCAATTAACGGCGGTGCCAATGCAGGTATCCTTGCAGCAAAGATCCTTGCAACATCTGATGAGGAACTGTTAGGAAAGTTAAAAGCATATTCTGAGAATTTAAAAGAAGACGTAGAGAAAAAGGCTGAGAAGCTGGAAAAGATCGGATACAAAGAGTATATGGCACAGAAATAACATTACAGGAATAATATAAAAAAAATAACATTAGAAAAGTAACATTACAGAAGGTATAGACAGGACAAATTTGGAGGATAAGAAGATGATGGATTACAAGAAAGCCGGAGTTGATATTGAGGCAGGTTATAAATCAGTTGAATTAATGAAAGAGCATGTAAAAAAGACCATGCGCGCAGAAGTATTAGGCGGACTTGGCGGTTTCTCCGGCGCCTTTTCTTTAGCAAAGATCAAGGAAATGGAAGAGCCGGTATTATTATCCGGTACAGACGGCTGCGGAACCAAGGTAAAACTGGCTATTATCATGGACAAGCATGATACCATTGGTATTGACGCAGTGGCTATGTGTGTCAATGATATTGCCTGCGCAGGCGGCGAGCCATTATTCTTCCTGGACTATATTGCCTGCGGAAAGAATTATCCGGAAAAGATCGCTGATATCGTTAAGGGCGTGGCAGAAGGCTGTTTACAGTCTGAAGCTGCTTTAATCGGCGGTGAAACAGCAGAGCATCCGGGACTTATGCCGGAAGATGATTACGATTTAGCAGGCTTTGCAGTCGGTGTTTGTGACAAAAGAGATATGATTACCGGAGAAACCTTAAAAGCAGGTGATGTTTTAATCGGTATGGCATCTTCAGGTGTTCACAGTAATGGATTTTCATTGGTAAGAAAAGTATTTGAAATTACAAAAGAGTCTTTAGAGACTTATTATGATGAATTAGGAACAACTTTAGGAGAGGCTTTACTTGCTCCTACAAGAATTTATGTAAAAGCATTGAAAAAAGTAAAAGAAGCGGGTGTTACTGTAAAAGCTTGCAGCCACATCACAGGCGGCGGATTTTATGAGAACGTTCCCCGTATGCTGAAAGAAGGAACTCATGCTGTAATCAAAAAGGACAGCTATCAGGTACCTCCGATCTTTAAGCTGATGGCAGAAAAGGGCGATATTGCAGAAGAGATGATGTACAATACCTTCAATATGGGTCTGGGCATGATTGTAGCCGTAGATCCGTCTCAGGTGGACACTGCAATGGAGGCAATCCGGAAATCAGGAGATGTTCCCTATGTGGTTGGTTCTATTGAAGCCGGAGAAAAAGGGGTGACCTTATGCTGAGAGTAGGCGTGATGGTTTCCGGAGGCGGCACCAATCTGCAGGCGATTCTGGATGCCGTTGACGAGGGCAGAATTACCAATGCGGAGATTGAAGTGGTGATCAGCAACAATCCGGGGGCCTATGCCCTGGAGAGAGCCAGAAATCACGGGATTGAGGCTGTATGCATGTCACCGAAGGATTATGAAACAAGAGATGATTTCAACCGGGCATTTCTGGAAAAGGTAGATGAATACCGGTTGGATCTGATCGTACTGGCCGGTTTTCTGGTAAAGATTCCGGAGGAAATGGTTGAAAAATACGAGCATCGGATTATCAATATTCATCCGTCTCTGATTCCCTCCTTCTGCGGAGTGGGATATTACGGGCTGAAGGTACATGAGGCAGCCCTGGCCCGCGGCGTCAAGGTAACCGGCGCAACGGTTCACTATGTAGACGGCGGAATGGACACCGGTCCCATTATTCTGCAGAA
>ENA-OPXI01000573-OPXI01000573.1-human-gut-metagenome-genome-assembly--contig:-NODE-573-length-25219-cov-12.361747_pt1 | contig 25219 bp, 19 predicted proteins | sample MGYA00241520_ERZ502032 | MGnify/ENA primary metagenome ERZ502032 (study PRJEB25962, sample SAMEA2042106) | human gut metagenome | biome: human gut; feature: human-associated habitat; material: faeces...
TAAAAACTCTGGCAGGAAAGCACAGAACGAATGTCAGTGTTATTAAGAAGCGGCACATGGTAAACGGAGTACTGAGAATCCCATACGATACAACTAAGGGACGTAAATACTGCGAATTTTACCATGATGGATTCAGAAAGCACAGCGACGGCTATGACAATGTGGCAGACGTTATGCCGAGTTATAGGAAATATGACAGCAGGCACACGATAGTAAACCGCATAAAAGCCGGAGTATGCGAGATTTGCGGGGAACATGCAGACTATTTATGTATGCACCACGTAAGAACGCTGAAATCGCTGAAAGGCAGGGATATATTTGAGCAGAAAATGCTGAAAATGAGAAGAAAATCTCTGGCTCTCTGCCCTGACTGCTTTGAACTCTTACACGAAACCAAAGAATCAAGGTGATTCATGGAAAGCCGGATACGCTGAGAGGTGTACGTCCGGTTTGGGAGGCGGCTCCCTGAAACCTACTGATGAAAGTCAGCAAGGCGCAGGGTGCCTACCTCATACCTTTTACAATGTCACAGTTCCTATGTGGTCACTGACCCGAAAGGCGATATCGTAATCGACTGCGGCCAAGCCCTTTTGAAGAATGGATACAGCATCCGGATCTTTAACACCATCAATTTCAGAAAGTCGATGCATTATAATCCCTTCGCGTATATTCACAGCGAAAAGGATATTTTGAAGCTGACCACAACGCTCATTGCCAACACCAAGGGAGACGGCAAGGCCGGTGACGAATTCTGGACGAAGGCAGAGACCTTGCTGTATTGTGCTTTGATTGGTTATATCCACTATGAGGCACCGTTGGAAGAGCAGAACTTTGCAACGCTGATTGAATTCCTGAATGCGATGGAAGTACGCGAGGATGATGAAACCTTTCAGAATCCAGTGGATCAGATGTTTGAAGCACTGAAAAAGAGGAAGCCGAACCACTTTGCTGTCCGGCAATATGCCAAATTTAAGCTGGCTGCGGGCAAGACCTTAAAGTCGATTCTGGTGAGCTGCGGTGCACGTCTGGCTCCCTTCGATATTGAGGAAGTCCGCGATATCACTATGTACGATGAGCTGTCGCTGGATACGGTGGGAGATAAGAAAACGGCTCTGTTCCTCATTATGAGCGATACAGACCCGACTTTTAATTTCCTGATTTCGATGATCTATACACAGCTGTTTAACCTGCTGTGCGAGAAAGCGGATGATATTTACGGCGGCAGATTGCCGGTGCATGTGCGCTGCCTGATTGATGAGTGTGCGAACATTGGTCAGATTCCAAATCTGGAAAAGCTGGTAGCCACCATCCGATCAAGAGAAATCTCGGCATGTCTGGTACTTCAGGCACAGAGCCAGTTGAAGGCAATCTACAAGGACAATGCCGATACCATCATCGGCAATATGGATTCTCGTATTTTCCTTGGCGGTTCGGAGCCGACTACGCTGAAAGAGCTGAATCAGGCATTGGGAAAAGAAACGATTGATCTGTACAACACTTCCGATACCAGAGGCAACAGCCCATCTTACGGCACCAATTACCAAAAGGTTGGGCATGACCTGGCTTCGGTGGATGAACTGGCTGTGCTGGATGGCGGAAAGTGCATTTTGCAGCTGCGCGGTGTCAGACCGTTCAAGTCAGATAAATACGATCTGACCCAGCATCCGAACTACAAGCTCACTGCCGGTGCTGATAAGAAAAACACGTTCAGCATCGAGACGTTTCTCGATCATCGGCTGAAGCTCAAGCCCGGTGATAAGTACGAAGTAGTTGATGCAGATCATGCCAAATAAGTTTGTTCCGGTGACGAAGATGTCATGGGTACGCTGCTGGTAACAGAATAAGATAAGGGGCGGCGAGCTGCCGCCTCTTTACATAGCCAGGTTTCTGATTGGGATTGGAAACCTGGCTATATGTTTGCCCATTTGCAGGTGCACATGCAGATGGAAAATCACTATTCATTAGCCCGCAAGGGCACATCATACAAGGAGGTACACATTTATGGCATTTTTCAACAGCGCAGTAACCGTTCTTCAGACTCTTGTCATCGCACTGGGTGCCGGTCTCGGCATCTGGGGAGCCATCAACCTGCTGGAGGGCTACGGCAACGACAACCCCGGTGCCAAATCCCAGGGTATGAAACAGCTGATGGCTGGCGGCGGCGTGGCACTGATCGGTACGACTCTGGTGCCGCTGCTTTCCGGTCTGTTCGGTTAAGCAAAAGCTGTCGGAGCGAAGATTCCGGCCGGGCGGCGAAAGCTGCCTGTTACATAGTCAGGTGCAGGCAATATCCGCAGCTGGCTATTTTCTGCGCTCTCTGGCAGGTGCACATGTTGGAAGTATGGCGCAGAACCGCAGTTTAGAATCGCACCGGCGGATAGGCCGGACAAGTTACAGGAGGACAAATCTATGGCGTTTCTTACTACAACTGCATCGGCACTGTCTCTTTTCTCTCAGCTGTTCATGCTTCTGTCCCGGATGGCGAAGCTGTTCGGCGTGTTTGCGTAAGGAAGGAGGCGGCTCATGCAGAGTATCCTTGAACAGATCACAGATTGGCTCAAGAGCATGATCATCAGCGGTATCATGGGAAATCTTTCAGGGATGTTCGATTCGGTCAACCAGCAGGTTGGACAGATCGCAGGCGATGTGGGAACCACACCGGCGAACTTTTCACCTGCTGTTTTTTCTATGATCCGCAACATCTCGGAATCCGTGATCCTGCCCATTGCCGGAATGGTGCTGACATTCATCGCCTGTTATGAGCTGATCCAGATGCTCATCGAGCATAACAATCTGGCAAATTTCGAGACCTGGACATTTTTCAAATGGGTCTTTAAGACCTTTCTGGCAGTGACCCTGATCTCAAACACATTCAATATCACGATGGCTGTCTTTGATGTGGCGCAGCAAGTGATCTCCCGAAGTGGCGGTCTGATTTCCGGCAGTACGTCCGTCAGCGATGCGACCCTGACAGCGATGCAGGCCACACTGGAAGGCATGGACTTGGGACCGCTGCTGGGACTGTATTTGCAGACATTTGTGGTTCAGGTCACGATGCTGGCATTGTCGGCTATTATCTTTGTTATCGTGTATGGCCGAATGGTGGAAATATATCTCATGGTAAGCCTTGCGCCGATTCCGTTCGCAACCTTTGGAAACCATGAGCAGAGCCACACCGGTCAAAACTATCTACGCTCCCTGTTTGCACTGGGATTCCAGGGCTTTCTTATCATGATCTGTGTAGGCATCTATGCAGTTCTGATTCAGAACCTGTCCTTTTCGGATAACATTATCAGCAGCATTTGGGGCGTTATGGGCTATACGGTTTTGCTGGCATTTACGTTGTTTAAGACGGGAAGCCTCGCGAAATCCGTGTTTGCAGCGCACTAAGAGAGGAGGAATGAGTCATGGCATCTTATATTTCTGTGCCGCGAGACCTTTCAAAGGTCAAGACCAAGGTCTTTATGAACCTGACCAAACGGCAGATTCTCTGCTTCGGAGCCGGTGCGCTGATTGGCGTTCCGGTTTTCTTTTTACTCAAATCCAGCGGGAATCTGAGCCTTGCCGCACTTGGCATGATGGCGGTGATGCTGCCGCTTTTCTTTCTTGCCATGTATGAGAAAGACGGTCAGCCGCTGGAAGTGGTGGCAAAGCACTTCTATGAGGCAAAGTTCAAGAGGCCGAAAACGCGGCCTTACAAAACAAAAAATTACTATGCACTGCTGGTTCAGCAGGCAGACGTGGAAATGGAGGTAAATCGCATTGTTCAAAATTCTCGAAAAGCTGACAGCGAAGAATAAAAAGCAGGATGACATCCGAATGCCGTCCCATCTGTCAGCCGCAGAGCAAAAACAGGTGCAGACGGTGATTGACCGTGCAAGGGGTGACAGCACGGTTCCGCACTCAGCTCAGGATAGTATTCCCTTTCAGCGGATGTTCCCGGATGGTATCTGCCGTGTGACGGACAACTACTACACCAAAACCATTCAGTTTCAGGACATCAATTACCAGCTGGCACAGCAGGAGGATCAGACGGCTATCTTTGAGGAATGGTGCAGCTTCCTGAACTTCTTTGATTCCAGCATCCGCTTTGAGCTTTCTTTTATGAATATGGCTACGGATGCCTCGAATTTTGAGAAGATGGTGCGTATCCCGTACCAGAAGGATCATTTCAATCCGGTGCGCACGGAGTACAGCACCATGCTGCGCCGCCAGCTTGCCCAGGGCAACAACGGCCTGACCAAGACGAAGTACCTGACGTTTGGCATTGAGGCGGAATCCATGAAACAGGCAAAGCCGAGGCTCATTCACATCGAGATCGACCTGATGAACAACTTCAAACGCTTGGGTGTCCGGGCAAAATTGCTGAACGGCAAGGAACGGCTTCATCTGATGCACGATATGTTCCACATGGGTGACCATGACCGATTCAATTTCGATTGGAAGTGGTTGCCGGAGAGCGGGCTGTCGGTAAAGGACTTTATTGCACCGACCGGTTTTGCCTTTCCGAAGAACCGTATTTTTCAGATGGGCGGGATGTATGGCTCCATGTCCTATCTCCAGATCACGGCTTCCGACCTGTCGGATCAGCTGCTGAAGGATTTTCTGGATATGGAATCCAGCCAGATCGTGACTATGCACATTCAGTCGGTAGACCAGAATAAAGCAATCAAATCCATCAAGCACACCATTACGGAGCTGGATCGTTCCAAGATTGAGGAACAGAAGAAAGCTGTCCGTTCCGGATACGATATGGACATCATTCCGTCGGATTTGGCAACTTACGGCAAGGACGCAAAGGCACTGCTGAAGGAATTGCAGAGCCAGAATGAGCGTATGTTCCTGCTGACCTTTCTGGTGATGAACACCGGCGAGACGGAGCAGGAGCTGGAAACCAATGTGTTTCAAGCTTCCAGTATCGCGCAGAAGTACAACTGCAACCTGCGCCGTCTGGACTTTCAGCAGGAGCAGGGGCTGATGAGCTGTCTGCCGCTGGCACAGAACCTGATTGAGATTCAGCGCAGCATGACTACCAGCAGCACGGCAATTTTCGTTCCGTTTACCACCCAGGAACTGTTTCAGACCGGGAAAGAGGCTCTGTACTATGGGCTGAATGCTCTGTCCAACAACCTGATTATGGTTGACCGGAAAAAGCTCAAAAACCCCAACGGGCTGATTCTGGGTACTCCCGGTTCCGGTAAATCCTTCTCTGCCAAGAGAGAAATCGCCAATGCGTTCCTGGTGACAGATGACGATGTAATTGTGTGCGATCCTGAAGCCGAGTACACGGCACTGGTGAAGAAATTTGAGGGGCAGGTCATTAAAATCAGCCCTTCCAGCACGCAGTATATCAACCCGATGGACATCAATGCGAACTATTCGGAAGAGGATAATCCGATTGCCTTGAAAGCAGATTTCATCCTGTCCCTGTGTGAGCTGATCGTGGGCGGAAAAGAAGGCTTGCAGCCGGTAGAAAAGACGGTCATCGACCGATGTGTTCATCAGATTTACCAGACCTATTTTGAGAATCCGGTGCCGGAGAACATGCCGGTGTTGCAGGACTTGTACGAGGCACTGCTCCGGCAGGATGAAAAGGAAGCACACCATGTGGCAACGGCACTGGAAATCTATGTGACCGGTTCGCTGAACCTGTTTAACCACCGCACCAACGTAGATATCAATAACCGGCTGGTCTGCTATGACATCAAGGAGCTGGGCAAGCAGCTGAAAAAGATCGGTATGCTGGTGGTGCAGGATCAGGTCTGGGGGCGTGTAACCGCCAACCGCAATGCCGGTAAAGCCACCCGCTACTATATGGACGAGTTCCATCTGCTTTTGAAAGAAGAGCAGACAGCGGCTTACAGCGTGGAAATCTGGAAGCGATTCCGTAAATGGGGTGGTATTCCCACCGGCATCACCCAGAACGTAAAAGATCTGCTTTCTTCCCGCGAAGTGACGAACATTTTTGAGAACAGCGACTTCATTTATATGCTGAATCAGGCAGCCGGTGACCGTCAGATTCTGGCGGATCAGCTGAATATCAGCCCGCACCAGCTGTCCTATGTGACTCACTCCGGCGAAGGCGAAGGACTGCTGTTCTACGGAAATGTGATTTTGCCGTTCGTTGATCGTTTCCCGACCGATCTGGAACTGTACCGGATTATGACGACAAAATTAACCGAAGTTCAGGAAGCAAAGGAGGCGTAAGCAATGGCTGGCAAGAAAAATCCGAATCTCGGAGACAAGCTGCGGCAGGAGCGCGAGCGTGCGGAGAACACCCTTCGCGATTCCAGAAGCAAAACCGCAGATAGCAGTACGGGAGACGGCGGCAAGAAAAAAGCGGAACACCGAAGGCAGATTCGTCACGAGGCCGATCTTGCTAAGATGCGCAGTAAGAAGCTGAAATCAGAGCAGGAAGTAAAAGCGAAAAAGAATGCAGCAGCTTCCGGGAAAAAAAGCGGAAAGCCAAAGAAGCCGGGAAATCTTGCGGCAGATGCACTTTCAGCCAAGGCACATCAGAGTGTGCGCAATGCCGACCAGGATAATAATTCTGGTGTGGAGGCAGCGCATTTTACCGAAGGCTCAGCGGAAGGTGCAGCCAGTGCTGGTTCCCGGTTCCAATATGGTCGAAAGCTGCGGCAGTACAAAAAGCTGGAGCGGTTGGAGAAAAAGGCAAATAAAGATGCCGTAGATTCCATCTTTGCGGAACGCATGAAGTCTGATCCGCAGGCTGGTTCCAATCTCTTTTCCCGATGGCGGCAGAAGCAGGCCATCAAAAAAGAGTATGCCGCTGCGAAGGCAGGTGCGGCCGCTGCGGAGAACACAGCATCTGGCACAGCCAAAGCTGCGCAGGGTACTGTCAGTATAACGGAAAAGGCATTTCAGTTTGTGCAGAGCCACTCGCATATCATCATCGGTATCGCAGCCGTGGGACTGCTTGTTTTGGTGATTGCCGGGTCGGTTTCGTCATGCTCCGTCTTGATCAATGGCGGCGGCAATGTGGTGCTGGGGACTTCCTACACGGCAGAAGATGAAGATTTGAAAGGCGTGGAGACGGATTATACCAAGCTGGAAGATAAACTTCGCAAACAAATCGACCGCATTGAAACCGACCATCCGGGCTATGACGAGTATCGCTACAATCTGGCAGAGATTGGTCACAATCCCTATGAGCTTGCATCTCTGCTGACCGTAGAATTTGAAAACTATACGAGAAGCCAGGTGCAGGCGCGGCTCCAGAGTATTTTTGAAGCGCAGTATGAGCTGAAGTTGGAGGAAAAGGTGGAAATCCGGACAAGGAAAGAAACCCGTGTGGGCTATCGCTACAATCCAATCACCGGAACCGGGCACACCTACACCTATCAGGTGACGGTACAGTATGAGTATAAAATCCTCAATGTAACACTGCTCAATCGGGGCGTTGACTATGTTGCAAGAAATTCCGGCCTTACAGATGACCAGCTGCAACGATACGAAGTCACACTGGAGTGCCGGGGCAATCGGGATGACCTGTTTGCAGGCATAGCCTTTGCAACGCCGGATGGCGCGGGTTCCAGCGGAGAATACCAGGATTACGACATTCCGGGCGAAGCTCTGACGGATGAAAAATTCCGGAAGATGATTACCGAAGCAGAGAAATATCTCGGTTATCCCTATGTTTGGGGCGGTAGCTCGCCGAGTACCAGTTTTGACTGCTCCGGTTTTGTAAGCTGGGTCATCAACCACTGCGGCAATGGCTGGAATGTAGGCAGGCAGACGGCCAACGGTCTGATGGGAAAATGCGACATTATCCCGAAGGGTGAGGCAAAGCCCGGAGACCTGATCTTCTTCCAGAAAACCTACAACACCAGTGGCGCATCCCATGTGGGCATTTATGTCGGCAACGGGATGATGATTCACTGCGGCAACCCAATTTCCTATGCTTCCATTGAGACGAACTACTGGCGGCAGCATTATTACTGTATGGGAAGAATTCGATAAAAACAGGGCGTTTATTCGCCCGGAAAGGAAACGATATGAGTTTGAAACTGGAAAAGATTGCTGCGGAGCGGGAGAAAGCCCGCAGAAAACGCGATGAGTGGGAGGAGCGCAGAAAGGAATGGGACAGAAAGTACCACGAACAGGAAAACAGCGAAATCTGTGAAATGGTACATGCCCAGAGCCTGACCCCGGAACAGCTGGCAGTCATCATTCAGATGGCGCAGGCTGCGGTTCCAAACCCGGAAAACATGAAACTGGACGAGAAAGAAACGGAGGATGTGGAATGAAAAAGATGATGGCAATGCTGCTTGCCAGCGTGATGGTGGCAGGAACCTTTGCGACTACTGCGTTTGCCTATACGGGCGATGATGTGCAGAAGAACACATCTGTCAGTACCGCTGCGCAGGAAGCGGATGCAGCAGGAAGCGCAAATGCAGGGAAAACGGACAATACCGACAGCATCGAAATCGACCCGGATATGCAGGTGCTGCCGGATGGCTATGAGGTTTCTACGGATGCGGATGGGAACCTGATCGTTACGGTGGGCGGCAAGGAATACAACATCGGCAGCGAAAAGTCTCGAAAGCAGATGGGTACAGTGGTGCCGGGTATCACCAGCCTGCATTTTCGTTCCGGTCCCGGCATGGACCAGGAGATTATCGGATATCTGCATTCAGGCGATACGGTGGAGATTGTCGAAAAATGCGGTGACTGGTATAAGGTGAACTTCAACGGCAAAACCGGGTATGCACATGGAAAGTACCTGAATGTCACGGATTCCACAAAAGACAGCAGCATGTTCAGTGAAGATGCGCTGAAGCTGTTTCTGGATCTGATGCAGAGCGGAATGTCATCCGAGGATGAGACGGAATCCAGTACAGCTTTGACTCCGGAAGGAAATATGACGCTGGTGGACGATATCGGTGAGGAAGAAGATAAATCCAGCCAGCAGTTCATCACACTGGTGACAAAGGCGGGCAACACCTTCTACCTGATCATCGACCGCGATAAAGACGGCAACCAGAATGTGCATTTTCTGAATATGGTGGATGAGGCCGATCTGCTTGCGCTGATGGATGAAGAGGAAGCCGCCAAGTATCAGGAGAAGAAACCGGAAGTCACGGAACCTGCTGAAACCGAAAAGCCGAAGGAGACGGAACCTGCACCGGAAGAGCAAAAAACAGAGAGCGAGCAGAAGAAAGCTTTCCCGCTCCCGATGATTATGCTGCTTCTGTTTGTGATCGGTGCAGCCGGTGTCGGCGGTTATCTTTATGTTAAGATGAAGGGCGTAAAGCCTACGTCCAAGAAAAATCAGCCGGACCCTGATGCGGATTATCACGATGAGGATGAAGACGCGCTCCAGCTGCCGGAGGATGACGGTGACGAGGACGAAGAAGTGGATGTCAACGAGGATTACGAAGCAGAATCGGACGATGAACCTGTCTGATTAACGCAGCGTTGACCTGTGGGGCGGCTGAGAAGCCGTCCCTTTTACATAGCAGTCATGCGCTTCGGTGCCTGGCTGCTAATTTTTTGCGAAAGGAGCAGTATCGAATGAAGCTTGTATTAGCGGAAAAGCCCTCGGTTGCCATGAGTCTCTCGAAGGTGATCGGGGCAAATCAGCGCGGAGACGGTTATATGGAGGGCAATGGCTACCTTGTCAGCTGGTGTGTGGGGCATCTGGTGGAACTTTCCCAGCCGGAAGCCTATGATGAAAAGTATGCCAAGTGGAGGTATGATGATCTTCCGATTTTGCCGGATCATTGGCGGTATCAGGTATCTGCCAGCACGAAAAAGCAGTTCGGAATCCTGAAAAAGCTCATGCAGCGGAAAGATGTGGAGAGTCTGATCTGTGCAACCGATGCAGGGCGTGAGGGAGAACTGATTTTCCGACTGGTTTACCATCAGTGCGGCTGCAAAAAGCCGGTGGAACGACTTTGGATTTCCTCGATGGAGGACAGTGCGATCCGGGAAGGCTTTCAGAAGCTCCGACCGGGAACAGAATATGATGCCTTATATGAGGCGGCTTTATGCCGGGAGCGTGCCGACTGGATTGTCGGAATCAACGCCACCCGGCTTTTTTCATGTCTGTATGGGCAGACCCTGAATGTGGGGCGCGTGATGACACCAACGCTTGCGATGGTGGTCATGCGGGATGCAGCAATCCGGGCTTTCAAGCCAGAGCCGTTCTACTCGGCAGAATTGAAATTTCGGGATTTTCAAGCAGGTGGTGAGCGGATGAAAGAAAAAGCAGAAGCAGAAAAACTGGTGGCAGAGTGCTGTCAGGCAGGTAGTGCCATCATTACTAAGGTAGAGCAGAAAGAAAAATCAGAGAAGCCCCCGGCATTGTTTGATCTGACCTCGCTTCAGAGAGAAGCAAACCGGCAGTTGGGATTCACTGCCCAGCAGACCTTGGATTACACGCAGGCTCTGTACGAGAAGAAACTCGTGACCTATCCCCGTACCGACAGCCGGTATCTGACGGATGATATGGCACCGCTGGTGCCGGAACTTGTTTCTGTGATCCAGCAGAGCTTTCAGATTCAACCGGATGAGCCAGCACCGGTGAATGCAGCGCAGGTCATAAATTCCAAGAAAGTGACCGATCACCATGCCATAATCCCCACAAAAACAGCGGCGGGTTATGACATTTCCCCTCTTCCCAGTGGAGAACAGGCGATTCTTACCATGCTGGCGGTGCGTCTGATTTGTGCGGTAGGAACTCCTTGCCGCTATGCAGAAACCATAGTGGAAGCGGAGTGCGCCGGTCAGAAATTCCGCACGAAAGGCAAAACAGTCACGGATATGGGCTGGAGGCAATATGCAGGAAAGCCGGTTGAAGATGCTGAGAAGAATGCGGAGGCAGGTGATCTTCCGGAGCTTTCGGAAGGCATGACATTGGAACTTGCCGGTGTCGATCTGAAAGAAGGCAAGACCAGCCCACCCAAGAGGTTTACCGAAGATCTTCTGCTTTCAGCGATGGAAAGTGCCAGCTCGGATGAATTTCCGGCTGGTGTAGAGCGAAAAGGCATCGGCACACCAGCTACACGCGCTGCCATCATCGAAAAACTGGTACAGAAAGGCTTTATCGAGCGCAGGGGCGATAAGAAAACGAAATACCTTTGTTCTACGGACAAGGGAAATGCGCTGGTGACGGTGGTGCCGGAACAGATTCAGTCTCCATCCATGACGGCAGACTGGGAGGAAAAACTGCTGAAAATAGAACACGGCGAGTATGACAGCGATGCCTTTATGGGAGAAATCAGCAGCATGGTCAGCGGACTTGTAAAAACCTACGAGGCTGTGAAAGGTGCCAATGTCCTGATGCAGCCGGAATGCAAAGTCATTGGTTCCTGCCCCGCCTGCGGCAGTGATGTTTGTGAAACGGCAAATGGATGGTTTTGCAGGGACAAGAGCTGTAAATTTGCGCTCTGGAAGGAAAACAGGTTCTTTCAGACACTGGGAAAGCAGATGACAGAGGAACTGGCAAAGCAACTGGTAAATCAGGGAAAAGCACGGCTTACCCACTGCTATTCCAAGAAGTCTGGACGTTACTATGACACAACCGTTCATGTAGAGACTGGCGAGGACGGTGCAGCAGCATTTAAGCTGGAGTTTGGAGGTAAAAAATGAGCATGAAAATGATGAATGCAGCTTATTTGGTGGATAATGCTGCGCTGCTTTCCTTGCAGGAAAAGCAGGACGGCGTGGAATTCCATTGCTTTGATATGGACAGTAAGGTGCAGACCACCGAGGGACACATTGGCTGGGATGTGTTGGATAAACAGCCGTCTTCTACGCTGGAAGAAAGCGCAAGGGTGGTAGCACTTCAGAAGATTCCCCAGCTTGACGGTCTTGCCGTTGCGCCGGTAGCTCCGGAGATGCTGGAGCAGGTACGCGGCGGCAGAAAGGTTCTCTGGCAGATGAAAAAGGCTGATCCTGAGCTGGAGAATGCAAAAAATATCCGGTTTATCACCAGCAACTACGAGGATCGGTTCAAAATTCCGGATGGCAGTGCAGTGGAGATCGAGTATCCGAACCGGAAGTTCTCAGCTCGCTGCGAATATATGGACGAATATCATTTGCGCCTGGGGTATGATGTTTTGCACATCTGTCAGCTGGCAGAAATGCTGGAACGCGGCGGTGGTACATGCCGCCCGGAGCCGCTGATTACGGAAGAACGCAGTGCATGGGATTTGGGAAGCAAGGGCTTTCTTGCCATTCAGACCTGTGAGGACGGTTACGACTATACCTTATATCATAAGGACTTCACGGAAATTGACGGTGGACAGATCGACAATCTGGAAATCAGCATGAATGCAGCCAGAGACCAGATTCTTTCGGATTATGGGTTCGGTGGCCGTACCATGACGCGGATTGACTATGATGAACTTTGTGATCGTGCAGAGAATGCAGAAATCAGCAGACGGGAATCTGTGCTGGGTAAACTCTCGGATTTATCTTCCAGAACGGATACGCCTGTGAAAGCTGCTAAGGCGAAGGAGACGGAGCGATGAAACACAAGCTCACGAAGGCGGAGCAGGAAACCGTCATCAATTTTGATAATGAACTGGATACCGCCAGCATTTATACCCATGACAGCCGCCTGATTAAGAAGCTTCGGGAACTGCGAAAACAGTATCCGGAGCAGTTTATTTTGGAGCACCGGGAGCATGGGTCGGTCACTTATACGATTCCGAAACGCTGTGTTGGTATCCGACCGCCGTACAGTGAAAAGCGGCGGGAACAGCAGCGACAGGAAGCAAAGGAAAACGGCCTGCCGTTTATGGAGAAGGGAGAAATGAACGATGGCAAGAATTGAAAAATGGGATGAAGTGCATGGAAATCAGGCACCGGACGAAAGAATGATGGCATTTCTCGACAGTGCTACCGACCAGTATGCGATTTTGCAGCTTCGCCGCATCGAGGATACGGTATATGAACGCTTTTCGTCTATGCGCGAACTGGAACGGATGGGGCTGGAACCGGATATTGACCATTATGAAGTGGTTTATACGGCTCCGCTGCTTCCCTACAAGGATCAGAATACGATGTTGGAGGAACTGTATGCGAAATTCAATGTTTCCCGCCCTGATGATTTTACTGGGCATAGTCTTTCTGTGTCTGACATCGTGGCTTTACGGCAGAATGGTGTTGTAAGCTGTCACTATGTGGATTCCATCGGCTTCCAGGAGCTGCCCGGATTTTTGAAACCGGAGAATTATCTGAAAGCCGCAGAAATGGCAATGGAAGACGATTACGGTATGATTGACGGCGTAATCAATAACGGAAAGAAGGAAGAACCGGCGGAGAAAGCATCGGTTCTGGATCAGCTGAAGGAAAAGCAGGAGGCGGTGCCGCCTGCGCCGCCTCGTAGGTGCTGCGAAGAAAAGGAGTTATAAATGCGTTTTACGGATGACGAATGGATGCTCATGATGCTTTACAGTCCTGGCACACGGACAGGGCTGATTGCAGAGCTTCAGATGATGCAGAAAAGTCTGACCGGCAGAGATAGAAACCTGCGCAGGTGGACGGCCTCGCTGCTTGCGAAACTGGCAGAGATGACGGATGCAGAATATGAGGCACTGGATTTGTATCCAGACGAATAAAGGAGAGGAGGAAAAAATAGATGATGACGAAAACGGCTTATTATATGCAGATGGCGCAGGAAGCTGCGGCACAGATCACTGGCAGCAAAGAGCAGTGGACAGCGTTTCTGACCACATCCGCACGGCTTTATAAGTATCCTTTTGCGGAGCAGCTGATGATCTATAAGCAGAGACCAGAAGCGACGGCCTGTGCAGAGTACGATCTCTGGAATGATCGGATGAACCGCTATGTGAAGCGTGGCTCCAAGGGCATTGCTCTTTTGGACATGCGCGGCGAGCAGCCGAAACTGCGGTATGTATTTGATGTGGCAGATACCGGAGAACGGAAGAATTCCCGCCCGGTACAGCTCTGGAAAATGAATGCGGAGCATGAGCAGCCAATCATTCGCGCACTGGATACAGCATTTGATGTTCCTGCCGGTGCTGGGTCTCTGGAAAATCATATCATGGAAGCGGCAGAACGCCTTGCAAGGGATTACTGGGAGGAAAACCGCAGGCAGATCAGTGACATCGTTGCAGATTCCTATCTGGAAGGATATGATGAACTCAACATCGGAGCTTCCTTTAAGAGAGCTGCCGCTGTCAGCATCGCATATTCCGTCTTTACCCGGACGGTTGGCAATGCAGATGACTATTTTGAGCACGAGGATTTTCTGGACATCTTTGATTTTAATACGCAGGCTGCCGCCAATGTGCTGGGAACTGCGGTCAGCGAAATGTCCAGCCAGATCTTCCGGGAAATTGAACGCACGATCCGAACCTATGAAAGAGATAAGCAGGCAGAAAGGAGCCAAAACTATGATGGAGCTGAATTACACGAAGAACGGCGATTACCTGATTCCGGACATCCAGTTGTCGGTGCAGGAACAGAAGCCCCTGGGCAAGTACGGGAGGATGCGCAGAGCGTTTCTGCAGGAGAACAACACGCTGCTGTACAATCACCTGATCCTGACCGAGAAGCTGTACCCGCACCTGTGGGAGATTCAGGAGACCGCGACCGCACGGATGGAGCAGATGATGGCGGATCTTCTGAAAGCGAATCCGGCACCGGACAAGAAATTGAACCAGATGGCCTGGGTGCAGCACATGAACATGCTGAAAGCGCAGGCAGAGGAAGTCATTCTGACGGAACTTATCAACAGTTAAACTTCATGAGCCTGTTTCAGTCCGAAGCAGAGCAGATTCAGAAAATTGATGCGGCGGCAGAAAATGCAGCCAAAGAAGCGGAGAGCGAAAAGCCCTCCGCTTTTGTTATTTCTGAGGATGAAATCGACCGGATGCTGCGGACAGGCTCCAATTTTGAAGGCGGAAAGATCCGTATTTATGCGCTGTATCAGCAGCAAGGGGACGCAAAAGAACGAGCTGCATTCTTGAAAGCGGAATACGGTCTCGGTGGCCACAGCTATACCTTTATGGATGGCAGTCGCGGTTTTGCCGATTATAACGGAAGAGGTATTCTGCTTCGCAATTATGACCATGACCGGGAAGTGCGACTCACATGGTCGGCGGTGGATAAGCGGTTAGACCGGCTTGTGGAAAATGATCAGTACCTGACCGCGCTGGAAATGGAAGAGTATCGGAAGCTGGAGCAGGAATACGGCGCGCCGCTTCCTATGCCGACTGCCGCCCATGTGTTTCCGCCAACGCCACCGGAACGCTACGATACCGGAAATGAGCATGTGGACAACATGCTGAATACGGCTGCGGATGTATATGCCCGGAGTGAACTGGCGGCACCACAGCGGTTTACCGTGATGGAGACAGACGATGGTTATGCGGTCTGGGATGATATTCAGGACGGCATTCATGTGGAGCCGGATGGTGTCAGCGAAGAGTTTACCAGCGAATGGGAGGCAGAGACCTACCGCCAGCAGTTGATTGAAAAAGTTCAGGAACGGGAAGCAAAAGACTGGCTCTATGTTGAACAGAGCAAGCAGAATTTGCAGCAGGACATTCCATTCCCAGATGTGGAATCCGAAGAAGTACAGGAATCGGCTCACGCAGAGACAGATCCTCTGGTACTGGAAATGCAGGAACACGCCAGCGAACTTTCCAGAGAGTCTGGCTATGCACCGGATGAACGGTTTGTGGTCACAATGACCGGCGAGAACTTTCCGGATTCTAAAGATGCGTTTGCCATCTGGGATTATGTCAAAGAAGAGTATTACGGATATTCGGACGGAAAAGTGCAGACATTTGCCGATTATGTGAGTGCATCAGAGGCGTTGCAGGAGATTCGCGGCAGGAACATGGAGGCTGAAAAAGAGCCTGCAACTGTGCAGCCAGAACCCGCAGCTCCGGTGCAGCCGGATTATCGCGTTGGCGATACGCTGTATCTGGACGGAAAGGCATTTACGATTGAAAAAGTCGGGCTTTTCGATGTGGAACTTCGGGACCCGGATTCCGTGTATCCGATCTTCCGCTCGGAAAGCAAGGAAAATCTGGCAAGAATTTTGGGGCATGAGGAAAATGTTCACCTGCACAATCTGGTGGTTGATCTGAATTCTGGAAAAGAAGAAGCGTTCCGGGCAGGGCATGAAGCAAAACATGCGGAGAACTACCGCATCAACAGCTTTCACCTCGGCGAAGGCAGTCCTAAGCAGAAATTCCGTGCCAACATGGATGCCATCTACACGCTGAAAGCCTTAGAAAATCAGCATAGGGATGCGACACCGGAAGAACAGGAAACGCTGGCCAATTATGTCGGCTGGGGTGGGCTGGCAGATGCCTTTGACGCAGAGAAAACTGCCTGGACAGGCGAATATAAGGAGCTGAAAGCAGCTCTTACGGAAGAAGAATATGCCGCAGCCAGGGCTTCGACTCTGAATGCGCATTACACCAGCCCTACCGTGATCCGTGCAATCTATGAGGCATTGGACAGTATGGGATTTGAGAAAGGCAATATTCTGGAACCGTCGATGGGTGTCGGCAACTTCTTCGGTATGCTGCCGGATTCCATGCTGGGAAGCAGACTGTATGGTGTGGAACTGGATTCCATCACCGGGCGCATTGCGCAGAAATTGTATCCGCAGGCAGAAATCAAGGTGGCAGGCTTTGAAACCACCGACCGGCGCGACTTCTATGATCTGGCCGTGGGCAATGTGCCCTTTGGCAACTACCGTGTCAGCGATAAGCCCTATGATAAACTCGGATTTTCTATCCACAACTATTTCTTTGCCAAGGCATTGGATCAGGTTCGTCCCGGTGGCATCGTGGCCTTTGTTACCAGCCGCTACACGATGGATTCCAAGAATCCGGACGCGCGAAAGTATCTGGCGCAACGGGCAGAACTGCTGGGAGCCATCCGACTTCCCAATAACGCATTCCGTGCCAATGCCGGTACAGATGTAGTGTCGGATATCATTTTCCTGCAAAAGAGAGACCATCCCATTGATATCGAACCGGATTGGGTGCATCTGGGGCTGACTTCGGAGGGCATTACCCTTAACAGCTACTTTGTTGACCACCCGGAAATGGTGCTGGGTGAGATTACAACGGAAAGCACCCAGTACGGCAAGGAAGAATGTACAGTCATTCCGATTCCGGATGCAGATCTGGGAGACCAGCTGCATGAGGCTGTGCAACATATCGGCGGCCACTATGAAGCGCAGGAGCTGGCACCGGAGGAAGAACTGTCCTTGCAGGGCGAAACCATTCCGGCAGACCCCAATGTAAAGAACTTCTCCTATGCAGTAGTGGATGGGGATGTCTACTTCCGTGAGAACAGCATCATGCGGAAAGCTGACCTTTCTGCGACGGCCACCGGCAGGATCAAGGGCATGGTGGAGCTTCGCACCATCGTGCAGGAACTGATTGACTACCAGCTGAACGATTATCCGGAGGACGCGATTGCCCAGAAACAGCGGGAACTGAATGTAGCCTATGACCGATTCGCCGATCAGTATGGGCTTATCAATTCCCGTGCAAATGCACAGGCTTTTTCGGAAGATTCGTCTTATTATCTGCTCTGCTCTTTGGAAAATGTGGATGAAAACGGCAGGCTGGAATCCAAGGCAGATATGTTCACCAAACGGACGATTCGACCGGAACGGGCTGTTACCAGCGTAGATACTCCGGCAGAAGCTCTGGCAATCTCTATCGGAGAGCGCGGCAGAGTGGATTTGCCCTATATGTCGGAGCTTTTAGGTACACCGGGAGAATATGAAAAAATCCAGCAGGAACTGCATGGTGTCATTTTCAAAGACCCGATGACGCAGGGCAGCGAGGAAACCGGCTGGGTAACAGCTGATGAATATCTGTCCGGCAATGTCCGGGAAAAGCTCCGCGTGGCAGAGTTGGCTGCGGCCTCTGACCCTGCCTTTGCGGTGAACGCGGAATATTTGAAGAAGGCACAGCCAAAAGACCTGGATGCTTCGGAGATTGATGTGCGTCTTGGCGCCACATGGGTCAATCGGGATTATATCCAGCAGTTTATGGAAGAAACCTTTGAACCGCCGTTCTATCTGCGCAGAAATATTGAAGTGAAATTCTCTCCCATGACGGCAGAATGGCAAATTACCGGCAAGAGTACACCGAGCCGGAATGATGTTCATGCCTATATGACCTACGGCACCAGCCGTGCCAATGCCTACCGAATTCTGGAGGATACGCTGAATCTGCGGGATATTCGTATTTACGATACCGTGGAGGATGCAGACGGCAAGCAGAAGCGGGTTCTGAATAAAAAGGAGACCACCCTCGCCCAGCAGAAACAGCAGGCCATTAAGGATGCGTTCCAGAACTGGGTGTGGAAAGACCCTTATCGCCGCGCGGAACTTGTGGAAAAGTATAACGAGCTGTTCAACAGCACTCGTCCCCGTGAGTATGATGGTTCTCATATCCGCTTTGGCGGCATGAATCCGGAAATCCGGCTGCGGGAACACCAGCAGAATGCCATTGCTCATGTGCTGTACGGCGGCAATACGCTGCTGGCCCACGAAGTGGGTGCCGGTAAGACTTTCGAGATGGCAGCTTCTGCTATGGAGGCAAAGCGGCTGGGACTGTGCCAGAAATCCATGTTTGTCGTTCCGAATCATTTGACCCTTCAGTGGGCAAACGAGTTCCTACGCCTGTATCCGAGTGCAAAACTGCTGGTGGCAAGCAAAAAGGACTTTGAGACTGCCCGCAGAAAAAAGTTCTGCGCACGAATTGCCACTGGCGATTACGATGCAGTTATCATCGGGCATTCTCAGTTTGAGAAAATCCCGGTGTCCGCAGAACGGCAGGAGCGGATTTTGACTGCCCAGATTGATGAAATCGAAAATGCTATTGCTGAGATGAAATCCCAGAATGGCGAGCGTTTCTCCATCAAACAGATGGAAAAGACCCGGAAAGGATTGGAGGCGAGATTGGAGAAACTCCGGGCAACCGACCGAAAAGACGATGTGATTACCTTTGAGCAGCTGGGCGTAGACCGGCTGTTCGTAGACGAGGCACACGCGTTCAAGAACCTGTTCCTCTACACAAAAATGCGCAATGTTGCGGGCTTGTCCACATCGGAAGCGCAGAAATCTTCGGATATGTTTATGAAGTGCCAATATATGGACGAGCTGACAGGCGGGCGCGGCATCATTTTTGCGACCGGCACCCCGGTCAGCAACAGCATGACGGAGCTTTACACCATGATGCGGTATCTCCAGTACGGCACGTTGCAGCAGAAAGGGCTGACCCATTTCGACAGCTGGGCTTCTACCTTTGGTGAGACCACCACGGCCATTGAGCTGGCACCAGAAGGAACCGGATACCGGGCAAGAACAAGATTTGCAAAATTCTTCAACCTGCCGGAGCTGATGAATATGTTCAAGGAAGTGGCAGATATCAAGACTTCCGATCAGCTGCATCTGCCGGTGCCGGAGGCAAAGTTTGAAACTGTGGTGGTGCAGCCTTCGGAGCATCAGCAGGCGATGGTGGCGGAGCTTTCGGAACGGGCAGCGGCTGTGCATTCCGGCGTGGTAGACCCGTCGGTCGATAACATGCTAAAAATCACATCGGATGGCAGAAAGCTGGGGCTGGATCAGCGGCTGATGAATCCGCTCCTGCCGGATGACCCCAACAGTAAGCTCAATGCCTGTGTGCGGAATGTGCTTCGTATTTATGAAGAAGGACAGTCGGACAAGCTGACCCAGCTGCTGTTCTGCGACCTCAGCACACCGAAAAACGATGGAACCTTTAATGTCTATGAGGACATCCGCACCAAACTTATCCAGTCCGGTGTACCGGAGGAAGAAATCGCATTTATCCATGATGCTGATACCGAGGCAAAAAAGAAGGATCTGTTTGCCAAAGTCCGTACTGGGCAGGTGCGGGTGTTGTTAGGTTCGACACAGAAGATGGGCGCAGGCACGAACGTGCAGGACAGGCTGGTGGCCGTGCATCATCTGGATGTAGGTTGGCGGCCTGCGGACATGACCCAGCGAAATGGTCGTATCATCCGTCAGGGAAACCGAAACAAAGAGGTGCAGGTTTATCAGTATGTGACGGAAGGAACTTTTGACGCTTACCTCTATCAGACACTGGAGAATAAGCAGAAGTTTATCAGTCAGATTATGACCAGCAAATCTCCGGTACGTTCCTGTGATGATGTGGATGAGCAGGCTCTTTCCTATGCGGAAATCAAGGCACTTTGTGCAGGAGACCCGCAGATCAAGGAGAAAATGGACTTGGATGTAGATGTTGCAAGGCTGAAAGTATTGAAGGCGGACCATCAGAGCCAGCAGTACCGATTGGAGGATAAGCTGATGAAATATTTCCCAGCGGAGATTGAGAAAACGCAGGGGTTTATCAAAGGCTTTCAGTCGGATATTCGGACGGTGGCGGCACATCCGCTGCCGGAAGAAGGGTTCTGCGGCATGGAGGTAAATGGCACACGCTTTACTGAAAAAGCAGAGGCCGGTGAAGCAATCCTCGCAATCTGTAAAGCCAATCAGAGTTTGGAGCCGGTGCCGCTTGGCAGTTACCGTGGTTTCAAGATGGAGCTGGCATTTGACAGCTTCCAGAAAGAGTATCAGGTGCTGCTGAAAGGCGAGATGACCCACCGGGTACCCATCGGCACCAGTGCTGCGGGCAATATCCAGCGTCTGGACAATGCTCTTGCCGGGATTCCTGCAAGGCTGGAAAAGGCGGAACAGCAGTTGGACAATCTTAGTAGCCAGCAGGAAGCGGCGCAGGCCGAGCTTGGAAAGCCATTTCCCCAGGAGGCAGAACTGGCAAAAAAGAGTGCAAGACTGGCAGAACTGGACGCACTGCTGAATATGGATGACCGTGGAAACGATGATCCAGACCGTGAGAAAACAACGGAAAAGCCGTCTGTCCTGGCAGAGCTGCGCGACCGTGTAGGGCGCATTCCGCCGATGACACATCGAGATGATGAGGAGGTGACACTATGAGTGTTCGGGAACACTGGATCAATGTCCGGGTAAACCCGGAAGAGCTGGCGAGAATTCGTGAAAAGCAGAAAGAATTAGGCATCCGCAATACCGGTGCCTATATGAGAAAGATGGCGATGGACGGGTACTGCGTAAATCTTGATTTGTCGGATGTGGCGCAGGTATCCACACTTCTTCGCCGATGCAGCAACAACCTGAACCAGTACGCAAAACGCGCCAATGAATCTGGAAGCATCTATGCGGAGGATATCCGGGATTTGCAGAAGCGACTGGATGAACTCTGGGAGATGCAAAAGCTGATCTTAAAGAGGCTTTCTGGTATTCGATGACAGCGCAAACGTGCGGAACTTCTATTGCACATGGCACAGATGAAACAGTCTGTGTCATTACATATTTTTTGCAGGTCTTCCTGTTGACATCGTGGTGTTTGGCAAGCGGGTACAGTAAAATGAAGATGAAAAGAAAAACGAAGGGGTGAAATCCATGAAGATCGTATGTTTTTTGTTGAAGCTGGTGCTGAAAATCCTGTTGCTGCCGGTTGCGTTTCTGCTGCGATTTCTGTGCTTTATCTGGAATCTGCTGATGCAGCTATCCCTGTGGGTACTTTCGCCGGTTATGCTTTTCGTTCTTGGCTGCGGCATTTATTCTGTGGTTCGGGCGAGCTGGACGGATGTGTTCCTGCTGACCCTGATTGAGATGGGACTGTTCGCAGCTGCGGTTGGAGCGGGCGGCATCATGGAACTGATGGAACGGCTGTGCGAGTGTGTAGAGGATGTTTTGACAATTTGAGTTCAGGAGGGATTAGATGGATATTCAGTTTATGAAAGATTATTATGATTTACGGTACGAGGAAACAGATGGAGAGAATCATTTTGTGGATGAGACTGCTTATCAGGAAAAACAGTCTGAGCAATCGAAGATGGAAGACCAGCTGATGGAAATGGTGGGCGGCAGCGAATCTAATGTGTGGAAGCTATACGAAAGCATCATGTGCATCTATTTCGACATGGAAGAAATCATCAAGCAGGCCGTTTATTTGCAGGGAGCTTATGATCGGGAACGGATGTTAAAATGAGAATAGTGAATTGGTAAGAGCTGCCTTCGGGTAGCTCTTTTTAGATGGAGGAATATGAAAAATGGCGGCTACAAGACTAATTGTGCTGCATATCAATAAAGGAAAGACGGTAGCGCAGTGTCTGGCTGACCGTACTGATTATTCTGAGAATGCAGCAAAGACGGAAGATGGAAAATATATCAGCGCGTATGCCTGTGACGCAAAGACCTGTGATGAAGAATTTCTGCTTTCTAAACGGCAGTATGAGCATATCACCGGTAGAACCCAGGCGCATGATGTGATTGCATATCAGATTCGGCAATCCTTTAAGCCCAGAGAAATCACGCCGGAGGAGGCGAACAAGGTCGGGTATGAGACAGCCATGCGATTCACCAAGGGAAAACACGCATTTATCGTGGCTACCCATGTTGATCGTGCGCACATTCATAACCACATTATTTTTAATTCGACTACATTAGACTGCACCAGAAAATTCCGAGATTTTCGCTTGTCAGGACTTGCACTGGCAAGGCTCAGTGATATCGTCTGCCTGGAACACCGGTTGTCGGTCATTGTCCGGAAGCCCTATGGAGAGCGGCAGAAGAGAACGGAATACCCGGAGAAAAAATCGCAGCGAGATGAAATCTGCGAGGCCATTGATGTAGCATTGGCAAGAAAACCAAAAGACTTCCGGGAACTGATTGGAATTTTGCAGGAAGCAGGATACGAGTATAAAGATGGAAAACAGCCTGCCCTGCGGGGAAAAGGCCACGCCAGATTTGCTCGTTTCCGCTCTCTTGGTAAAGGATATTCGGTTGAAGAACTTTGCGAAGTGATTGCTGGAAATGCGGTTCATAAAAGCAAATTTGTAGAGAAAAACCGCACAAGCGCACGGTCGTCACAGGTGCATCAGAAGGCGGAGTTGTCGTTCCTTATTGATGTCCGTGCCAAAATGCAGGCGGGCAAAGGCGCGGGATATGCGCGCTGGGCGAAAGTCTTTAATCTGAAGCAGATGGCAAAAGCTATGATGTTCATGGAAGAGCATGGAATCAAGAGCTATGCAGAGCTGAAAGAAAAGGCAGAGGAAATTTCTGAAAATTGCGATGCGCTGCTGGAATCTGTAAAGGCGGATGAGGCACGAATGTCAGAAGTGTCGGTGCTGCGGAAGCATCTAATCAATTATGCCAAGACAAAAGATGTCTTTGCTGCATATAAGGCATCCGGCTACAATCGGGAGTTCTATGAAGCTCATCGGGATTCGCTGGCCTTACGCAGCGCAGCGAAAAAGGCGTTTGATGCCTATAAGAAAGAGAATGGCTCTGACAAAAAGCTCCCGCGCATCAGCGAGCTGAACGCAGAGTATGCAATGCTTCTGGAACGAAAGAAAAGCTCCTATGCAGAGTACCGCAAGACCAAATCGGAAATGCAAGATTGGCTTGTGGCACAGAAGATTGTGCAGGAAATCCTAAAAGAGGACGAGCAGAAAAAAGAGCAGATGCATGAGCAGGGAGAAGAAAATAGAGAGAATAGTAGATGATGGAATGCAGTGCAGGACAGAAGAATCTTCCTGCGCTGCTTCTTTTTTTGCGCGTAACAAAATACAGGCACCCTGTGTGCAAAATAATGTGCATTGCATCTGCCAATCTATGTTTGGAAGATATATAATGGTATCGAAGCGAATGATGAGAATGTTCTAAATACAAAAAGAAAGAGGAAGACAAGATGGCAGTATGGAGATTACAGGTGAATACAGGAGGCACAAATGTTGCCGACTATTGCTTGAAAAATCATGTCGCAGCAATGGGATGGAGTCTTCGTGAATTAACCCAGGCAGAACGTTCTGGGATACATACATTTTTGGATTACTGTAATCTGGCAAGAACTCAGTACAAATCATTCGACAGTGTATGCCGCATGGTAGAGGATGTGAAAGAAGGAGACCTCCTATGGATGCGCTCAAGAAATGAAGGAAAATACTATATTGCGAGAGTTAAGGCGAACAGTACCTGGGTGTTTCGCGAAGATGCAGTACAGATGGATGCAGCGAATCAGTTGACCAATATAGACTGGTATCCAGCTACAGATAAGGCAGATGAAGAATCCGTTCCTGGTGCTGTGGCAACATCATTTATTATGGGTTCAACCATCCAGAGAATTAAGAAAAATGGAGTGGAAGAATACAGTCAGATGTTGTATAACCGTGTCCACGATTCAGCGCTGGATCTATTCAATTATCCCGATCCAGCCCTCTCGTTATGTGAGAAGCATTTTTACAGCCTGCTTCAGCCGGAAGATGTTGAGGATTTACTTGCGCTGTGGCTGTATGATACGAAAGGCTACGTTTGCATTCCATCGACAAATAAAATTGCTACGCCAAAGTATGAGTGCGTTTTGGTTGATCCAAATGACCTGAACCGAAAGCATATTTACATTCAGGTAAAGAAGGGTGATGTTGATCTCAATACAGATGACTATTCCAGCCTGAATGGTGAAGTGTATTTGCTTACAACAGAAGGAAACGTTCAGAATGCACAGAAATATTCAAATGTGAAAGTAGCAGATCCAACGGTTATCTATGAATTTGCGATCAATCCGGATAAGTCTCATATCATTCCGGAGAATGTTTTATACTGGGTGAAGTTTCTGACAGAAATAGAAAATAGTCGTTTGAAGTTTTCTGCGTGTAAAGGAATCATGTTTGATACGAATATCTCGTATTCAGATACAAATGAATCCGAGATGATTCTCGGAAACAAAATAGCGGCATATGGAGATGCCAAACGGTATATCGACAGCTTTCGCAAAGATGACTATGCTCTTTTTTATTCCAAAGGAAGAGGAATTATTGCAGTTGGACAGATAGTTACAGACACACCAACGGAAGTGGGTGATGAAAAATATCATAGTGTCAGAATGATTGTGCCGGAAAATTTCAATGGAGATGTTAAAGCATTGCCTGCTCTTTCTCCGAATGAGATTAAAACAATTTTGAAGCGGAATTTTTATTGGGCATCGACAATCAAAACACCATTCCTTACAGGAGTACAGGTTGAGATGTTGATTCGTGAACTGAAAAAGAAGCATATCTAACGAGGTGGCAGAAGGGGGAGAAATAAGCGATGCCCTTACAGATTATCAGAAACGATATTACAAAAATGAGCGTTGACGCAATCGTCAATGCTGCCAACACG
>ENA-OPXI01000574-OPXI01000574.1-human-gut-metagenome-genome-assembly--contig:-NODE-574-length-25189-cov-6.262115_pt1 | contig 25189 bp, 16 predicted proteins | sample MGYA00241520_ERZ502032 | MGnify/ENA primary metagenome ERZ502032 (study PRJEB25962, sample SAMEA2042106) | human gut metagenome | biome: human gut; feature: human-associated habitat; material: faeces...
GGTACCTTAGGCTTTTGGAGAAAGAACAAGATAAAAAATAAAAGGTTCAAAAATAAATGTGTTAAATGTGTGGCGAACGATAAAGAAATAGGGTGATGAATGTATGGTAAATACATCATCACCCTATTGTATGCAGGCTTATCGCAACTATTTTACAATCTGATAAATACTTTCTAATTCTTCTGCGGAGAAAGCCGTGTTTTCCATCGCTTTCAGATTATCTGCCAATTGTCCGACGGAACTTGCCCCGATAATGACCGAGGTCACCAAGTCGTCTTTCAGTATCCATGCGAGCGCCATCTCGGCAAGGGTTTGGCCGCGACGGATAGCGAGTGCATTCAGTGCTTGGATTTTGCTCAAGACTTCCTCTGTCAGCGCTTCTTTTTTAAGGAAACCGCCTTTGGCGATGCGCGAGTTTTCTGGAATACCGTTCAGGTAGCGGTCGGTAAGCAAGCCTTGTGCCAGAGGAGAGAAGGCGATGAATCCGGTACCGTTCTCTTTGGCTTGTAGCAGGATGCCTTCTTCTTCCGGCTCGCGGTTGAACAGGTTGTATTTACCTTGATAGAGGAGGCAATGTGTATCCCGCTCTTCCAGGTATTTATAGGCGAACTCTGCTTTGTCTTTAGGATATTTGGAAATGCCGATATATAGCGCCTTGCCTTGTCGTACGATATCAACCAGTGTTTGAAGTGTTTCTTCGAGAGGAGTGTTGGGATCGTAACGGTGGGTATAAAAGATGTCTACATAATCCAGATTCATTCGTTTCAGACTTTGGTTGAGGCTGCTCATTAAAGATTTCCGGGAACCCCAATCTCCGTAAGGACCCGGCCACATTTCATGTCCAGCTTTGGTGGAAATGAATAACTCGTCTCGGTAGGGCATAAATGATTTCTTCATAATCATGCCGAATGTTTCTTCAGCCGAACCGCAGGAAGGACCATAGTTGTTGGCAAGGTCGAAATGGGTAATACCTCGGTCGAATGCGTAATGTGCCATTGCTAAAGAGTTGGAGAATGCATTGACATCACCGAAATTGTGCCATAGCCCTAAAGATATTTCAGGGAGCAGAATGCCGCTTTTACCGCAACGACGGTACTTCATATTGCGGTCGTATCTGTCAGGGGCTGGAGAATAGATGGAATTGATCATATCTGTAGGTTTTAGTTGAATTTTATTATAAGGTAGTAAAAACTGTGAAAGCAAAAGTAAGTAAATTCTTTAAAATACTCTGCGCTTTTTTGCAATAATAAATTAGTCATTTAAGAGTTAAAATGGATTTTGTAAATATTGGAATGAAAATAATGGCTATATTTGCAATATGTGATACTTTTTTGACTAATAGAAATGGAAAACCCAAACTACATTATGAGGGAGATAACCCCTTTGTCTGAACGTGATTGTTTTTATATTGCAGATCGTCGTAAAACCGAATTTACTTATCCTATTCATTGCCATGCCGAATATGAGCTGAATTTTACGGAACATGCTTCCGGAGTGCGTCGGGTAGTCGGTGATTCTGCGGAGGTTATCGGGGATTATGATTTAGTGTTGATTACAGGTAAAGAGTTGGAGCATGTGTGGGAACAACATGAATGTACTTCAAGGGATATCCGAGAAATTACAATTCAGTTTTCTTCAGATCTTTTCTTTAAAGACTTTATCAATAAAAATCAGTTTGATAGTATTCGCCGGATGTTGGAAAAAGCACAATGTGGTATTAGTTTTCCAATGCAGGCTATTATGAAAGTCTATAATTGGTTGGATAAGTTGGCTTCTGAAGAACAGGGATTTTATGCGGTAATGAATTTTCTTCGAATACTTTATGAACTATCTCTGTATGACAATGTAGAAGTGCTTTCTAGTTCTTCGTTTGCTAAAATAGACAATTTTTCAGACAGTCGTCGCGTGCAAAAAATTCAGAAGTATATTGCGGATCATTATCAAGAAGATATACGTTTGGCAGATATGGCAGAGATGGTAGGAATGACTCCAGTGTCATTTAGCCGTTTTTTTCATTTGCGCACAGGTAAAACTCTTTCTGACTATATTATTGATATTCGTTTAGGGTTTGCTACACGATTGTTAGTTGACTCAAGTCAGACTATTGCTGAAATATGTTATGATTGTGGGTTTAATAATTTATCTAACTTTAATAGAATGTTTAGAAAGAAAAAAGGATGCTCGCCTAAAGAGTTTCGTGAAAACTATCGGAAGAAGAAAATTGTTATATAACATTTGGTGTATTCGTAGAGAACTGGAAGAGGTATTCGAAAGGATGCCTCTTTTTTTGTTGTTTAATGCGAACGTATCATTTGAATATGATAAAATAGTATTAGTTTTTTGCATGACAATGGTCTAATTTTGTCGTGTCTAATCTATGAGATATATCGGTTTTAAGAAAGATGAAAATATCTGGATATTTAGTTTAATAGAATGATTGCTTATTATGAAATTATTAATCTATATTGATCTTATTCTTAAATAGCATGAAAAATGTACTATTCTTTTTAATGGCATTCTTATTTGAATGTCAGATTGTAGCCCAGGAGGTTATTATTAGAGGTTCTGTGGCGGATGCTGCAGATGGTTCTCCTTTGATAGGAGCGAATGTGTTGGTAAAAGGTACTAGTGTGGGTACTATTACGGATGTGGAAGGAAAGTTTAGTTTGAAAGTTCCTAAAGGAACGTCGAAGTTGACTTTCTCTTGTGTAGGTTATCAAGAACAGGAAGTTGCTTTGAAAGCGAATCAAACAATGTTGGATATTTCTATGCGTGAAGATTCAGAATTACTTGATGAAGTTGTCGTTATTGGGTATGGTGGAGCTAAGAAGTCGGATCTTACCGGTGCTGTAAGTGTATTGGAATCTTCTGATTTGTTAGATGCTAATCCGTTGAGTGTGTCACAAGGATTGCAAGGTAAGATTGCAGGTGTGAATGTAACTCAAACAGACGGTGCTCCGGGTGCAGGTATGAATATCTTGATTCGAGGTATTAACTCATTCTCAACAAGTACGGAGCCTCTTTATGTTGTCGATGGAGTTCCTTTTGAAGGAGCGTCTTCATTAATTAATCCATCTGATATTGAAAGTCTTACGGTTTTGAAAGATGCTTCGTCTACAGCTATTTATGGTTCGCGAGGTGCTAATGGAGTTATATTGATAACAACAAAACAAGGAAAAAGAGGGAATGATCGGATTGAATTCTCGGCAAACTATGGTTTCTCTAATGTTTTAAAGAGAATAAACGTATTGGATGGTCCTACTTATATTCGTTATAGAAATGAAGCGGTAAGTAATTATATGTATTACGATAATGCAGATGATGAATTGCCGTATCCGATAACAGGACCGGGATATTATGACCCTGCTCAGGGATATTATAGACCGTCTTATGAAGATTTTGAAAATGGATATTTGAATGGAACAGGAACTGATTGGCAGGATGTGATTTACAAAACAGGTGTAACGCAAGAATACAATTTGAGTATTTCCGGAGCAAGTGAAAAAGGGAACTACTCTGTTTCTGGTGGTTACTATAACCAAAAGGGTGTTATCGAAGGTTCCGGTTATAGCCGTATTAGCTTGCGTACCAATATCAATAGAAATTTGCGCGATTTTATCCGCGTTGGTACAAGTACGTCGGTAGTACGGAGTGTAGGAGATTATGTGAAGGCAAGTACTAGCTCAAATAGTGTCGTTCGTTCTGCTTTGTGGTATCCTTCTGATTTGCCTATTTATGATGAGAATATTGAAGGTGGATTTACGCGTGTGGACTGGCTTGCGGCTAATCCCTATTTGCAAATACGTGATTCAAAAGATCAGACAGTAACTTATAATATATTTTCATCCAATTATTTGGAGGTCGATATCTTGAAGAGCTTGAAATTCAAGCAGACAGCAGGTGTAAGTTATGTTGGCAATAATAATTATTCTTATTATGGTAGCACTACTTTGGATGGTAGGAATGCTCCTAATGGTAAAGCTTCTCAATCTGACAGTTGGAGTACTCGATTGGTCATGGAATCAATGTTGACTTATGATAAGGTATTTAAGAAAGATCATCATTTGAATGTTATGGCTGCATTTACGGCAGAGCGCTCAGATTATGGTAGTAAGGCAATTTCTGTATATGACTTTGATAATGATTATTTGTTAATGTGGAATTTAGGAGCTGCGAAACAACAAAATAAGCCCTCAAGTGGACGAGGTATGTCTTCTTTAGCTTCTGTATTAGGTAGAGTGAATTATAATCTGAAAGAGAGGTATTTGTTTACAGCATCATTTCGCTATGATGGTTCTAGTAAATTTTCAAAGGATAACCGTTGGGCATTTTTCCCGTCAGTGGCTCTTGCTTGGAGAGCTTCAGAGGAATCATTCATCAAGAATTGGAATGTCTTTAGTAATTTGAAGTTACGTGCCAGCTATGGTCAAACTGGTAATCAGGCTATAGGCTCATATCAAACTGTTTCATCGTTATCTCCGGTTGGTTCTGCATTGAATGGTTCTATCGTAAGTGGAGGTGTTGATTCATTCTTGAATAATACACAGTTGATTTGGGAAACAACTGAACAGACGGATTTAGGACTTGAAATGGGATTCTTCGATAACCGTTTGAATTTTACAGTTGATTTGTATCATAAAAAGACGAGAGACTTATTACAAAACATAATCATTCCGTCCAGTACCGGATTTGGTTCTAAAATTGTAAACTCCGGTAATATGATCAACCGTGGTTTAGAATTGTCTATGAAAGCATTTATTATAGCACAGAAGAATTTTGGTTGGGACATCAATGCTAACATTGCTTTTAATAAGAACAAGATAAAAGGTTTGAAGACCGACCAGTTTGCACAAGCTCTGTGGTCAGATGTTGACCAAGTGTTTATTCAGCGGAATAATTGTCCGGTAGGATATATTTATGGCTATGTTGAAGATGGATTCTATGATAATGAAGCTGAAGTACGTGCAGATCCCGCATATGCCAATGCTTCGAGTGCTGTTATCCGTTCTAAACTTGGTGAAATCAAATATAAAGATTTGGATGGAAAGCCCGGAATTACTTCGGATGACCGAACGATAATTGGAGATGTCAATCCAAATTTCACCTTTGGTTTTACAAATAATTTCCAATGGAAAGACTTGTCTTTGAGTATGTTCTTCCAAGGAAGTGTGGGAAATGATATCTTTAATGGTAATTTGATGGAGCAAAAAATGGTGGAAGTTAGTAATATAACGCAGGAAGCCTATGATACACGTTGGACTCCGGACAATTACGAAAATGCGAAGTGGCCTAAACCGACAGAGAATATGAGCAGACAACTCCAAGTATCAGATCGATTTGTAGAAGATGGTTCATATTTGAGATTAAAAAGTCTGAATGTGGAATATAAGTTTAGATCACCTGTGAAATTTGTTAACTCATTGACGGTTGGCGTTACAATGACGAATTTGTTTACGATTAGTAATTATAGTTGGTATGATCCGGAAGTTAACGCATTCGGTGGAGATGCTTCTCGTAGAGGAGTAGATGTATTCTCTTATCCGTCTAATCGTACTTATTCATTAAATTTTAAATTAGTATTATAGTTAATTCTTTATATTATGAAGATCAGATTGTTAATAGCTTTGTTAATAGCCTCTGTTACTATTACTTCGTGTAATGACTTTTTGACAGAAAAGGAATATGATTTTATAGGTCCCGGTCTTGTCGGCGATTCAGAAGATTCAAAAGAATATTGGTTAAATGGAGTGTATTCAACATTTAATTCCGGAGAGTACTTCTTATATGGCGCGTTTGAACAGATGTGGGAATTGGATAGCGATGATGTGACGGGACCGGCTTGGGCGATGTCCGGTATTGGAGCTGGAGTTTTTACTGAGTTTTGGGGATATAATGTAACATGGACAGGACCTTATAATATTATCCATCGTGCAAATCAAGCCCTGCTTAGAGTAGCTGAAATGGGTTCATTATCAGAAGAATCTAAGAATGATGCGCTTGGACAGTTATATTTTCTGCGGGCATTTGCTTATTTCCAGTTGGTAAGAGCTTATGGACCGTGCCCTATTCATGAAACGTCTGTATCTGAAGGAGATGAACCTCACAAACCTCGTGCAGCGGTATCAGAAGTGTATGCTCAGATTATAAAAGATTTGAAAATGGCAGAAACTCTTATGTTTTCTATGAAGTCTCAGGAACATAAACCGGGTCGTCCTGCCAGTGGTGCTGCCAGTTTGCTGTTAGCAAAAGTTTATCTGACTATGGCATCGGGGGCTGCTCCGGCCGGAACGGAAGTTACAGTATTGGGAGGACCTGCGTTTAAGGATGAAAATGGAACACGTGTGAAAATTGCGAAGCCCGCTCCGATTACTTATGCTAAAAGTGTAGTTGCCGGTTATGAGGTTTTTGATTCTCAAGAGTATTTTAAGTTAGCCAAAGAGAAAGCTTATGAAGTAATTCAGAGTGGCGATTATGAGTTGTTTAAAACTTGGGGTGAAATCTGGAAAATCGAGAACCGTAATACGAAAGAACATATGTTCTCTTTACAGTCTCTTTCAAGCGATTCATCATTAGGTAATTCGTTGGCATATAATTTTATTGGGCTAATGGATCTTACTACAATGCACCGTAAGGAAGGTGGATGGTTTGGCTTGCGTTCACATTGGTATGAATTGTTCGAAGAGCAGGATGCCAGAATATTGGAAGGTGTTGTTCATAGATGGACCGGTGATCCGGAGTTGGAAACAGGACAATACCGTTATTATCCGGAAAAGCATAAAGATAAAGTTGAAGCAGAAGATCCGACTTATGGATATAAAAAGGAGGATGTATATTTTGATTTTGATCAAAATGCTATTGCAAGATTGACAAAGTTCTTCTGTACATCAGATCCGACTCAAAGATATGGAGATTTCCCTTATCCGTGGTTGCGTTATGCTGAGGCTTTCCTGATTTTTGCTGAAGCTGAAAATGAATTGAATGGTCCGACTTCAGATGCTTATGCTGAATTAAATAAAATTCGGAGACGTAGCAATGCTTCGGATGCACCGGCAAATATGAATAAAACGGAATTTCGTTCATTCGTATTGGAAGAGCGTCGTAGAGAATTGGCATTGGAAGGTAACCGACGTTGGGATTTGGTTCGTTGGGGAATCTATTTGCCTGTAATGAATGATATCGATATCGATGAGAACAATGTGATAAAGCGTCGTGAAAGTAGAAGTTTGTTATTCCCTATTCCTGTAGGTGAAATAGATTCAAACGATGCGATATTGGAGAATAATCCTGGATGGTAATTTAAAAATGGAAAATTATGAAAAGTAAATTTTGTTTTTTTATGATACTTTGTGCACTATTGTTTGTAGCTTGCGATAATGATACAGACAATATGGCTCAACCTCAGGTAATGAAAATTACTTCAACTACAGATTTAGAGACATCGTTGAGTGCTTGTAACTTAGGCGACTGGGTAGTTGTTCATGGTGAGGGGTTGGATAATGTTACTTCAATCAATGTAAACGGAGTAGAACTTAATATTAGAGATGTCTTTCGGGAAGCGAATCGGATAACGCTGCAAATTCCTCGTGAACTTCCTGAAGGAGAACCTACAAATAAGATTAGAGTAAATGTTGCAGACCTTGTTGCAGAAACTGACCTTGCTGTGTCAATTCCGGATTTAATTGTTACAGGTTTGGACAATGAATGGGCAGTTGCCGGGGAGACGGTGAAAGTGTGTGGTAACAACTTTGATTTATATGATGTGACGGCAGATGCTGGAGAAGTGTTCTTTGGTGATGCCAAAGCTGAAATTACTGAAACGCAAGCCACTTTTGTAACAGTAGTAGTACCTAATGGAGTATCGAATAAAAGCCAGATTAAAGTGGTAAGTAAAAAATCAACTGTAATTGCTCCTGTGCTATACCGCGATGATACTAATCTTTTTGAAGGTTTTGAAGGTGGATTTGGTTGGGCTGGAACGGACAACTTGGTTACAGATGGAAGTCGTGAAGGCGATATTGCACCTTGCAATGGTAAGTATTTTTATATGAATGAAGTTCTTCATGCCAATTGGTATATTTTTATAGCTAATGCAGTTATGTGGCCTAAGGAAATGTGGGAAAATCCTGAAAATTGGTGCATGAAGTTTGAAATATTTACACAAAAACCTTTCAGTGGCAACTACTTCCAATTTGATCAAACTCATTATCTGTGGAAACCAGAAGAGCATGGAGTAACTAATACTCATGGTAAGTGGCAAACAATGGTTTTAGAGATGACCGATGTTCTATTTGAAGGGTATACTCAAAATTCGGAAGCTGCTTTCTTATTCCAAATATCTCTTCACGGAGGAAATGCGGAAACAGTGGACATAGGACTTGATAATTTCCGCTTATATAGAAAAAATTAATTTTAGTTATTTGAGAGCCTGTTTGAATTTTGTTATAAGGCGATTTGAACAGGCTCTTATTAAATGTACGTAAACTATGCATCGTTTTAGATTTTTAATATTATTCTTTTCTTTTGTACTGGTTCTTCATTCGTGCTCTAACACTGAAGATAAATTTGTTAGAATCAACAACTCTCATTTTGAAGTGAATGGTAAGCCCTATTATTTTGTCGGTACAAATTTCTGGTATGGGGCAATTTTGGCTTCTCAGGGTGAAGGAGGCGATAGAGAGCGTTTGGTTCAAGAATTAGATTATTTAGATTCTATCGGAATAAATAATTTACGTATATTAATTGGAGCCGATGGACAAGACGGAACACTGACCAAAGTGATGCCAACTTTGCAAAAGTTACCGGGTGTTTATAATGATACTATTTTTGATGGTTTGGATTTCCTTTTGGCAGAAATGGGAAAAAGGGAGATGTACGCTGTCTTGTATTTTACAAATAGCTGGGAATGGAGTGGAGGCTATGGACAATATTTGGAATGGACCGGACATGGAGTGGCTCCTATACCATCTAAAAATGGCTGGAATACATATATTGATTATGTATCGCAATATGCAACTTGTGACGAATGCACTGAGTTGCTGAAAAAGCATATAACAAATGTTGTAAATAGGGTTAATTCTTATACAGGTGAAAAATATATAGATGATCCTACGATTTTCTCATGGCAAATTTGCAATGAACCACATGCATTTGGTGATGAGAATAAAGAAGCGTTTGAGAATTGGATGACAGAAGTGGCGAAACACATACGCTCTTTGGACCCCAATCATTTGATCTCTTCCGGTTCTGAAGGTATTGCAGGATCTGAATTTGATAAATCTCTTTATGAACGTATTCATACAAAATCGGATATTGATTATTTCACATTGCACATTTGGCCGCTCAACTGGGGATGGGTTGACGGAAGTAATATGAAAGACTCATTGGAGCTATGCATTGAGCGGACCAATAAATATATAGCAGAGCATATTGAACTGGGTGTCAAGCACCAGAGACCGGTTGTTATTGAGGAGTTTGGAATGCCTCGTGACGGACGTAAGTATCAGTTGGATGTTCCAACAGAATGCCGTGATAGATATATGGAGAATGTGTTTGAGCAAGTGGTACTTAGTAGCCGTAATCAAGGAGTGTTGGCAGGTTGCAATTTCTGGGCATGGGGAGGACTTGGAAGACCTCATTCGGAACATATTTATTGGCAACCCGGAGATACCTATTTGGGTGATCCGGCTCAAGAGGAACAAGGGTTAAACTCTGTTTTTGATACAGACTCTACTATACAATTAATATTGAAATATACTAATCAAATCGTGAAAGAGTAAGATGAGAAATCGTATAGATAAAATCTTTCTGTCTGTTTGGGGACTATTTATGCCTCTGTATGCTTTGGGAGATGACTATGGAACTTTTTATGAAAAGTTTATAGACCCTCCAAAAGAATATAGGCCTGCACCTCTATATGTATGGAATACACAAGTAACTGCTGAACTGATAAATCATACAATGGAAGATTTGCATGAACAAGGTTTTGGAGGCGTTTTTGTGCATCCTCGTCCTGGATTAAAAAACGAGTATTTATCGGATGAGTGGTTTTCTCTTTTTCAGCATACACTAAATACTGGTAAAAAATTGGGAATGAATGTATGGGTTTATGATGAAAATACCTTTCCTAGTGGTTTTGCTGGTGGACATGTAAATGCAGAAATGCCAGAAAGTTATAATCAAGGAGGGAGTATTGTATTGTATCAGTATAATAAACTTCCAGAAAATATAGATAATCTTTATTTAATTTTAAAAGAAGAAGCTGGAAATTATGTGGATGTGACAGCAAATTTTTTGTCAGAACGTAAAAAGAATGGAAAATATTATGTTTATGTAAAAAGTTTTGAGCCTCGAGTTGCTTGGCATGGAGGATACTCTTATGTAGATTTACTTTATCCTGGTGTTACACAGAAGTTCTTGGAAGTGACAGGAAAAGGGTATGAGGAAGTTGCATCCAAAGACTTTGGAAAATATTTGCCTGGCTGGTTTACTGATGAACCTCATGTTGGTCCTCCGGGAGGAGGAATACGTTGGACTCCCGATTTGTTTGCTACTTTCTACAAGCGTTGGAAATATGATTTGAAGTCATATCTGCCTTCTTTATCATTGGATGTAGGCCCCTGGAAGCAGGTTCGTCATGATTATTATCAAACCTTGTTAGACCTGTTCATAGAACGCTGGGCTAAACCGTATTATGAATATTGCAGTGAGCGCGGATTGGCTCTTACCGGACATTATTGGGAACATGCCTGGCCTGAGATTACGTATGGACCGGACAATATGGCAATGTATGCTTGGCAACATGTGCCTGGTATTGACATGTTAATGAACCAATTTAATGAAGATGAGCCTCAGGCTCAATTTGGAAATGTACGCTCTGTAAAAGAAGTTCGCAGTGTGGCTAATCAATTGGGACGCGAACGAATACTTTGTGAGACTTATGGCGCTTCAGGTTGGGAAGAACGTTTTGAGGATTTTAAAAGATTGGGAGATTGGCAAACTGTGTTGGGAGTTAATTTTATGAATCAACATCTCTCGCATCTCAGTTTGGCGGGTGACCGTAAATATGATTGTCCTCCTTCTTTCTCGGAACATTCCCCATGGTGGCGTCATTATAAAAACTTGAATGATCATTTTTCTCGTTTATCTGTTGCGATGTCTGTAGGTGAACAAATAAATGATATTTTAGTAATAGAGCCGACTACAACAATTTGGATGTATTATGTGACTTGGGCAAGTCGCCCTCAGTTGTGGAATATAGGACGTAGTTTCCAGCGTTTTGTTACTACATTGGAAAAGTCACAGTCCGAGTATGATTTGGGGTCGGAACAGGTTATTAGTGATTATGGGAGCATTTGCAATCATCGTTTTAAGGTTGGGCAACGAGAATATTCAACAGTGGTAATTCCTCCTTTAACTGAAAATTTGAACAAGAGGACTTTTGACCTTTTAAAAGAATTTGCAAAAGTTGGGGGTAAAATATTGGCATTTGCAATACCGACATTGGTAGACGGTTGCGAAAATCGAGAAATTGTTTCTTTTTTTCAAAAGAATAAGTCTGTAATAAGAGAGAAAGAACTTACACAAGAAGTTGTTGATAAATATTTGCTTCCCAAAGATTTTCGTATTGTATCCAATCAAGGGGGCAATCTTTTTCATCATCGTCGTAAAATGTCGGATGGAGAAGTTATGCTATTGGTAAATTCCGATTTGAATGAATCGTCTAAAGGTATGGTACAGCTTGCCGGAGCCGGAGTTGTTGAACTCAATACATTCTCTGGTAAAGTTGTTGATTACCCGAACAGTCGTTCATCTGAGAATGTAAAGTTTGATTACGAGCTATCACCCGGTGGACACTTATTGGTTTATGTATTTGAAAAGAAACATCACTCTTATCAATCTTCACCGGTAACCACGCAGCGTGAATATATAATGCCCGTTTCTCCTTTGAAAATAAATCCGTTGGCAGATAATGTGCTTGTGGTTGATTTTTGTGATTTGGAGTTGGCGGATAGTGTGCATAAGGATATTCATATTTATGAAGCCGATCAGAAAGTATTCAAGCATTTTGGCTTTCCGGAAGGTAATCCGTGGGGAACAGCCATACAGTATAAGAAAAATATAGTAGAGCGTGATATAAATAAACATGAAGGCTTTAAACTGACCTATCATTTCCAGTTTGACAATTTGTTTAATGTATCAACTGCCGATTGGAAGATAGTTATAGAGCGATCCAATCTCTATTCTATCGCTATAAATGGAATTGAAGTAAATAACCAAACAAATGAATGGTGGCTTGATCGTGATTTTTGTGTATTGCCGCTTGGAAAATATATTTGTAACGGTGACAATTCGCTTACTTTATCCATTGATTCAATGAATTTGGATGCAGAGCCGGCTCCTATCTATGTATTGGGAGACTTTAAACTACTCTCAGCTGAGCATGGTTGGAAAATGGTAGGTTTGAACAATAAAATAGAATTGGGTAGTTGGAGAGTACAAGGCAGTCCTTTTTATGCAGATGCGGTTACTTATGAACAAAGCTTTCAGGTGCCTTATTGTGAAAATATGGGTTATGAAGTTCAATTAGGCAAATGGAATGGAACGGTTTCTGAGGTATTGGTTAATGGCGTTTCTGCCGGTATTATAGCATTTAAACCTTATACATTGGACGTTTCGAAATTGATTCGACCGGGAATCAATCAGATATCGGTTAAAGTTGTGGGAAGTAATAAGAATTTGTTCGGTCCTTTTCATAATGAATCCTCTATAGGCTTCGTGACTCCTAATTTGTATAAAGGAACAGTAAATTATCCGGCAGGTAAAGATTATATGCAATTTGATTATGGTTTGTATGAACCTTTTTTATTGGTAAGTAAATCTAAGTGAAATCATTAAATTTTTATTATATATGAAGATGCGTTATATGAGGGTTTTGTTGGGCATCCTATTGTCCATTGTTTCGTTCGCTCCGGTGAAGGGAAATGTTACTAACGTAGATTTTGCCCCTGCACATTGGATATGGTATCCGTCCGGACGTGTTTTGCAAAACACTTTTGTATTGTTTCGTAAAGAGTTTAATTTAGAAAAACAACCTAAACAAGCTATAGGTTGGATTTTAGCAGATAGTCGTTATCAACTTTTTGTAAATGGACATAGAGTTCAATGGGGACCTGCTCCTCATGATCCCCGTTGGCCTGAAGCAGATCCGGTTGATGTTACATCTTTATTGAAAGAAGGTAAAAATGTTATAGCCTGTCAAGTCCTATTTTATGGGATGGGCGAAGGCACATGGGCTATGGGAAAACCGGGACTTATTATGAATCTGGATGTTGATGGTGAAAAAATAGTAACCGATAACACCTGGAAAAGTTTCTTGGCTGATAGTTGGAAACCGGGACAGTATAAGAGAAGCTTCTTGAGAACATTGCAAGAGTGTTTTGACGCAAATAAGTTCCCTTATGGTTGGGATACTGCTGATTTCCAGGAAAATGCAGATTGGATACCGGCGTCGGAATCACAAGCTTCAGCTGCTAAGCCATCGATTTGTGCTGGCTTTGCAGAATATCAGTGGGAAATTTATGGAAATCAGTCGACTACAGATATTCGCCAACGTTCGATTCCTATGATGAAAGAAAACAATGTATCTGTAGATAAATTGGTTGAAACAGCTTGGGTTACTTGGAAACGCCCATGTGAAGAGTATTTCGATATGTTAGTTCCTAATGCTTATGAAGCAGAATGGGCTGATTTGGCTCATAAGAAATCAAATGATGCGTGGGAAGTCAAAGACTCTTTGGGAAAAGCTGCTATATTGACATTTGATTTTAAAGAACAATCTGTTGGATGGCCTTATTTTACCATTGATGCTCCTGAAGGCACTATAGTAGAACTATTGGTACATGAGGCTCATCAACCGGGAGGACCTGTATTGTTGAATTCTCATTTTAATGCATGGAGCCGTTTTGTATGTAAAGAAGGAATTAATCATTTTGAAACTTTTGATTTTGAATCGTTACGTTGGTTACAACTTCATATTCGTAATAATTCAAGGTCTGTGACTGTTAGTAACGTTGGTATGCGACGCAGGCAGTACAATTTCCCTGTAGCTCCTCAGATTCATATGAAGGATGGTAAATTACAGAGATTGATGGATGCTGCGGTAAATACACTCTATAATTCAGCCCAAGAAACAGTTGTAGACGGTATGGCACGCGAACGTCAGCAATATAGTGGCGACGGAAGTCATCAGCTGCATGCTTTATACCAAGCTTTTGGAGAAAGCAGATTGCCTAAACGATTTATCCATACCTTTAGTCAAGGTATGACATTGGATGGTTACTTTTTGGATTGTTGGCCTGCTTTCGACCGTTTGGCGCGTATTATAGAACGTCAAATGCAGTTGACGGATTGGGGACCCATATTAGATCATGGTGTAGGCTTCTGTTTCGAGAATTATCATTATTATCAGTATACAGGTGATTTGGACGGGTTGAAGGGGTCTTATCCACGTTTATTGCGCTTCTTTGATTATCTAAAAGAGTTACGGGGCAATGATAAATTGTTGCCGGTTGAGAATATTGGTATTCCTTCAGTTTGGATTGATCATCAGGCATTCCGTCAACAGAAACATAAACAATGTGCTTTCAACTTGTATGTTTCGGCGATGTGTACGAGAGCATTGTTACCGTTATGTAATGCTTTTGGTGATGTAAATAAGTCTCGCGAGGTGAAAGAGTTTGGAGACTCTTTGTTGAAAGAAACGGTAGCGGCATTTTGGTCTTCTGATCAAAAAGCATTTGTTGATAACTTGCCTTGGGTAAGCGAAGATCAGGGTCAAACATACTATAGTGATAGGACATTAGCGTTGGCTATCCTTTTTGATATGTGTCCTAATGATGATGATACAGCGTGTGTCCGTTTGTTAGCTGATAAAAATAAGATAGGCGTTTCATATCCTTGTAATGCAATATGGGCTATGTGGGCGTTGGCTAAAGCCAATCGTATGGATGTAATACTGAAGGATATGCGTGAATTGTGGGCTACAATGCCGTCTGTGACTATCAATAATACAATTCAAGAGTTTTGGCAGACGGAACCCGATTCATGGTCGCAATGGAGTCATTGCGCTGTTGGCCCATTGATTATTCTGTATCAAGGAATTGCAGGAATACATCCATTGAAACCCGGATATGAGGAGTGTATGATTTCGCCCCAATTAGGAGATTTGACTGATGTTGAATTGGAAGTCCAAACTCCGGCGGGTGGAATACATTTTAAGACAGAAGGAAAATATGGAAAGAGAACATTGTTGCTTGATATACCTGCGGGAATAAAGGCTGTATTGAATTTGGATAGTCGTGAGAATGTAAAGCTGAAACCTTTGATATCAAATGATTCAGTAAAAGGCAAAAAGCAATATGAACTTATCGGAGGAAAAACTTATAAACTGAATTTGAAGTATATGTAATTTAATAAAATATATCACTGCTGGGCACTTAGTCCCAGCTGATTTTCAATTGTTTATAATTTAGTTCTTTGACATTTTTGTAATCGCAATCGGTAAGTGTCTCTCTTACAGGTGTTTTATCCGGTAGAGAGAAGCTCAAGATTTGTAGAATTTCGTAGATTGGACGGCTAATTTTCAATTTGTAAGCGACAGTGGTAACCAGACAGTATGTTATGATGGCACAGTACATTTGTGTCTTGACTGTATTCATCGTGGTCTCCCAAAAAGATTTTACTCTCAGGTGTTGCTTTATCCATTTGAAAAATAGTTCCACCTGCCAACGGTTCTTGTATAGCAAGGCTATTTCCTCTGCTGAGAGTTCCATGTTGTTGGTGATGAACACAAATTCTCTGCCCAGTTTTTCATCGTAGTATTTAACCCGTCGGAGTTTGTCCGGATATGCTTTGAGCGATTTATACGTTTCAAGCATTCCAATCTGGTCACATTTTATTCCGGTTATTTTATCGACCTCACGGGAATACATTTACGGAACCTCATATTATCCTTTGCACGTGTAACGAAGTAAACACTGCTGGTGCGCAGCTTATGTAAACGAGTGAAGTCAACATATCCTTTATCCATGATATAGAAACTTTCCTTTTCATAGTTTAACTCGTCCAGCATGTTTACGTCATGTACTTTGGTGTTGGTTATCAGTACGATTGTCGGTATGGAGGTCTTTACATCATACAATGTATGAAGTTTGATGCCTCCTTTGTGTTTCCTAAATTCTGCCCACCAAAAAACATTCAGGTAAAGGTCTATGGTGGAGGAATCAAAGGCATAAACATCACCGTCAACTTTCACCTCAAAGTCATTTCTGTAGTAGCTGTTACGGGCTTCTGCAATCAAGGTATAGGCAAATTCTTCGTGGATACGATAATCCCTATTCCGGTTTGCTTTCCCTAGATTGGTACGGGTAACTGTTGAGCCGAGTCCTAAGTGATAGTACTTGTTCTTGTGCGCCTCAAGGCTAAGCATAAGGTCACGCATACTGTCCCGGGCGGTCAGTTGTCCGAAGATCATGCACAACATCTGATTCCAACAGGTGAATGTTCTGATTTTCTTATTCCCGGAATACTTCTCTACCAAGCGGTCAAAGACACGACGAGGAAGAAAATCTGTAAGTTGAGCGAAAATATATTTGCCTTGATTCATTGTTTCGAGCTTTTGGGCAAAGCTAAAACAACTTTTCAATTCAAATCGTCACGCTCCAAAAAGATACATAACTATGCGATTATCAAATATTTCAAAGAACGATGTTTAATTTAAAGTGCCCACTAGTGAAAATATATGGTTATGAAAAAAGTAAAAATTGGATTGTTAGGAACCGGACTTGATACATATTGGAACCAATTTGAAGGCTTGCATGATGCATTGTTAGCTTATCAGGAGAAGATTTGCTCAAAAATGGAAGTTGTAAATGACGTAGAGGTGGTAAATGTAGGATTGGTTGATAATGCGCAGAAATCCATCGAAGCAGCTGATAAATTAGTAAGCGAAGGAGTTGATATCGTCTTTTTATATATGTCAACTTATTGCTTGTCATCGACGGTTTTGCCTATAGCTCAGAGAGTTAATTGCCCTATTATTATATTGAATCTTCAACCGACTTCAGCAGTAGACTATGATTATATGAATAGTTTGCAAGATCGTGGTAAGATGACCGGTTATTGGTTGATGAACTGTCAGGCATGCTCTGCTCCGGAAATTATTTCTGTTTTGAAGAGAGCCGGTTTGCGCTTTGATTTAGTTTCGGGGTATTTGGATGATCCATTGGCTTGGAAAGAAATTTATGAATGGATTAATGCCGCTGTAGCATACCGTAAGATGTACAATAACCGATTGGGTATTTTAGGACATTACTATGGAGGTATGTTAGACGTATATACCGATGTAACCAAGCAGTCTGCTGTTTTTGGAACTCAGATTGAGATTTTGGAAATGTGTGAGCTTAAAGCTTTGCGTGATGCTGTAACAAAAGAAGAGATTGATGAAAAGATTGTAGAGTTCCGTAATGCTTTTAAAGTAGATGACAGATGTGATGATAAAGAACTTGTTCGGGCAGCTTGTACTTCTGTTGCTTTGGATAAGTTGGTGAAAGCTCATGATTTGGGCTCAATGGCATATTATTATGAAGGATTTGCGGGAAATGATTATGAAAATATAGTAACATCCGTAATCGCAGGAAATACACTGCTGACAGGAAAAGGAATCCCCGTTGCTGGTGAATGTGAGGTAAAAAATGTTCAGGCGATGAAGATTCTTTCAGCTTTAGGTGCCGGTGGTTCGTTCTCTGAGTTTTATGCATTAGACTTTGATGATGACATTGTAATGTTGGGACACGATGGTCCTGCCCATTGGGCGATAGCAGATGGTGAAGTCGAGCTTGTTCCATTACCTATCTACCATGGCAAACCCGGAAAGGGACTTTCTATACAGATGTCTGTGAAATGTGGTCCGGTTACCATTCTTTCTGTTTGTGAAGGAGAAAATGGAGTTTATCTGTTGGTAGCGGAGGGAGAAGCTGTTGAGGGACCGGTATTCCATATCGGAAATACGAATAGCCGTTATCGTTTTGCTTGTGGTGCACGTGAATTTATTAATAAGTGGAGCAAAGGCGGTCCTTCTCACCATTGTGCAATCGGAATAGGACATTGGGCTTATACATTGGAAAAAATGGCATTTTTGTTTAATATTCCTATTATAAAAGTTTGCGAATAAATTGCTCTTGACTTGATTATAATAACTTAATTATAAGATTATTGTATGAAATTTAAAACATTACTTTGTATAAATGCATTGGCACTTTGTGTCTCTTCTTGTGGAGTAAGCGTAGAAGAGACAACCCTTGAAACCCAAAAGCTATTAAGTAACCTTCAGACGATGTTGTCAAAAGGCATAATGTTTGGACATCATGATGATACGGTTTATGGCATTGGCTGGGAGGGAGATGAAGGACGATCTGATGTAAAAAGTGTCTGTGGAGATTATCCGGCTGTAATCAGTTTTGATTTAGGGGAAATAGAACTCGGGCAAGATGAGAACTTGGATAAAGTTTCTTTTGATAAGATACGAAAGGAAATTGTAAATCAATATGAAAGAGGCGGTATGGTCTCTTTAAGTTGGCATGTTCGTAATCCGTTAACAGGAGGAGATGCATGGGATGTATCCGACTCAACTGTAGTCCGTTCCATTTTGCCGGGTGGAAGCATACATGATAAATTCGTCAACTGGATGGATTATGTTGCAACCTTTCTTAATTCTTTAAAAGATTCGGATGGAGTAAAAGTTCCTGTTTTGTTCCGCCCTTGGCATGAACATACCGGTAGCTGGTTTTGGTGGGGAGAAAAACTATGTTCCTCTGCTGAGTATAAACAACTATGGCGTATGACTGTAGAAACTTTGCAAGCTAAAGGTGTGAACAATGCGCTTTATGCGTATTCTTCAAGTTCTAATTTGCAAGATAGTTGCCAATATTTGGAACGTTATCCCGGGGATGATATAATCGATGTTATGGGATTTGATGCATATCAGGGTGATAGCCTAGCTTTTGTCCAAGATATGAAATCCTCTTTAAATGTTCTCAGTGAGGTTGGTAAGAAGCATAATAAAATTATAGCGCTTACAGAAACCGGATATGAAAGCATTCCTGATGCTAAATGGTGGACTGATACACTTTTACCGCTTGTTGAATCTGTTCCTCTATCTTATGTATTGGTTTGGCGTAATGCACGTGAGCGGCCGACTCATTATTATGCTCCTTATCCAGAGCAAGTTTCTGCAGAGAACTTTGTAGAATTTTACAACGATTCCAGAACTTTATTTGTTTCAAATGTTAATTTATATGAGTAATACAATGGGAAATAATTATAAAGAAAAGATTAATGCGCTTTTAAAAGATTACGAAGCGCTGATAACACAAAAGAATGAACCGGTAGAGAATGGCAACGGTATATTTACCCGTTACAAACATCCTGTGCTGACAGCTGCCCATACCCCTATCTTCTGGCGTTACGATTTGGATGAAAACAGTAATCCTTATCTAATGGAACGAATCAGCATTAATGCCACGATGAATTCCGGTGCCATAAAATGGAATAATAAGTACTTATTGGTGGTTCGGGTGGAAGGTGCTGATCGTAAATCGTTTTTTGCCATAGCCGAAAGTCCGAATGGTGTTGACAGTTTTCGCTTTTGGGATTACCCGATCACAATGCCCGAAGATGTCATTCCGGCAACCAATATCTATGATATGCGTCTCACAGCCCATGAAGACGGTTGGATATATGGTATTTTCTGTGCGGAACGGCACGATGACACAGCTCCTGTGGGAGATTTGTCTTCTGCAACGGCAACGGCAGCTATTGCCCGTACCAAAGATTTGAAGACTTGGGAGCGCCTGCCGGATTTGAAAACCAAAAGCCAGCAGCGCAATGTAGTACTTCATCCGGAATTTGTAGATGGTAAATACGCTCTTTATACCCGTCCGCAGGACGGTTTCATCGATACCGGAAGCGGTGGCGGTATTGGTTGGGCATTGGTAGACGATATAACGCATGCAGAAGTAAAAGAAGAAAAGATTATCGACCAACGCTACTATCACACTATTAAAGAAGTGAAGAACGGCGAAGGCCCTCATCCTATCAAAACTCCTAAGGGATGGTTACATTTGGCGCATGGCGTACGCGCTTGTGCCGCCGGATTGCGTTATGTGCTATATATGTACATGACGGCCTTGGACGACCCGACCAGACTGATAGCCGCTCCCGGCGGTTACTTCATGGCTCCCGAGGACGAAGAGCGTATAGGCGATGTAAGCAACGTACTTTTCTCCAACGGCTGGATTGCCGATGATGACGGGACGGTATTTATCTATTATGCTTCTTCCGATACGCGGATGCATGTAGCGACGTCCACCATTGACAAGTTGGTGGATTATTGCATGAATACCCCTGCCGACGGTTTGAACTCCTCTGCTTCGGTAGAGACTTTGAAGAGATTGATAGACAAGAATTTGAAACTATTGAAACAACAGGCTGTTTCTAAATAAACATAGTATGATAAAACTTACAGAGAAAATAGGCTACGGATTTGGGGATATGGCATCATCCATGTTCTGGAAACTGTTTGGCGCCTATCTGATGATATTCTATACGGATGTTTTCGGTTTGCCGGCTGCGGTGGTGGGAACTATGTTCCTGATAACGAGAATATGGGATTCGGCTTTCGACCCTATTGTCGGCGTCGTTGCCGACCGTACACACTCCCGTTGGGGAAAGTTCCGGCCTTATCTCTTGTGGTTGGCTGTCCCGTTCGGCATCATCGGTATTCTGACTTTTGTTACTCCGGACTGGAGCCCGACCGGTAAGTTGATTTATGCCTACGTCACCTATTCGTTGATGATGATGATATACTCTGCCATCAACGTACCTTACGCTTCCCTGCTGGGAGTAATAAGCCCTAATCCTAAAGAACGCAACACACTTTCTACTTATAGAATGACCTTTGCCTACATCGGTAGTTTCATAGCCCTGCTGTTGTTTATGCCGTTGGTGAATTTTTTCAGCGGCAACAGTAAGGAGTTGGCCGATCAGCAGACGGGCTGGACTATGGCAGTCGTTGTTATAGCCATCTTATGCATCGTGTTATTTTTCGGATGCTTTGCCTGGACTAAAGAACGGGTAAAGCCAATCAAAGAAACACAAAACCCGCTGAAAGAAGACTTGAAAGATTTGTTTAAAAACAAGCCTTGGTGGATCTTATTGGGTGCGGGTGTGGCTGCTTTGGTATTCAACTCCATTCGTGATGGCGCTACTGTCTATTACTTTAAGTATTTTGTCGTAGAGGAAGATTATGCGACCGTCTCTTTCTTCGGCATGTCATTCGTGTTGAGCGGACTATACCTCGCTTTGGGGCAGGCTGCCAATATAATAGGCGTAATAGCAGCCGCTCCCGTCAGCAACCGCATCGGCAAGCATAACACCTATATGTGGGCGATGATTATCGCCACAGTACTTAGCGTTATCTTTTATTGGTTTGATAAGGAAGACCTGATATGGATGTTTGTATTTCAAGCGTTAATCAGCGTTTGCGCGGGCAGTATCTTTCCGTTGCTCTGGTCTATGTATGCCGATTGCGCCGACTATTCGGAACTGAAAACCGGTAACCGTGCCACAGGACTGATATTCTCCTCTTCTTCCATGAGCCAGAAATTCGGTTGGGCTATCGGTACGGCGGTAACCGGCTGGCTGCTCGGATTCTTTGGCTTCCAGGCAAACGCAGTGCAAAGTGAAGAAGCGATTAGCGGTATCAAGATGTTCTTGAGCTTCTTGCCGGCCATAGGTACTATCCTGAGTGTGGTGTTCATCAGCATGTATCCGCTTACAGAAAACAAAATGAAAGATATAACAACAGAACTGGAACACAAAAGACAATTATAAGAAAATGATGTGCATGAATATACTAAGCGGGATGCAGCAAGAGATGCGTACTGTACTGGAAGATAATATCCTTTCGTTTTGGGCGGATAAAATGACAGACCCGGTGCATGGCGGTTTCTATGGCCGCATCACCGGAACGGATAAACTGGAACCGCAGGCTGTGAAAGGCGCTGTACTCAATGCCCGCATATTGTGGACGTTCTCATCGGCTTACCGTTTGTTGAAAAAGCCCGGATACTTGGAAACGGCTACCCGTGCCAAACGTGTCATTATCGACCAATTCTACGACAAGGAACAGGGTGGAATATACTGGTCGCTCGACTATACAGGCCGTCCCTCGGATACCAAAAAGCAAATTTATGCTTTAGGTTTTGCCATTTACGGTCTGAGTGAGTATCATCGCGCCACCGGAGACGAAGAAGCGTTGGACTATGCCATCCGCCTCTTCAGAAGCATCGAACAATATAGCTTCGATTTCGTAAAGAACGGTTATTGCGAGGCCTTGACCCGCGATTGGCACGAAATCTCCGATATGCGGCTTAGCGACAAGGATGAGAATGAGCGCAAGACCATGAATACCCATTTGCATATTCTGGAACCTTACACAAATCTCTATCGGGTATGGAAAGATGACGGTCTTGAGAAGCAACTCCGCAACTTGATACTACTCTTCACAGATAGAATACTGAACCAGCAAACCGGGCATTTGGAACTCTTTTTTGATGATGATTGGGTGAGCAAATACCGCATCGTATCCTATGGGCATGATATTGAGGCTTCCTGGCTGATTCATGAGGCGGCTTTAGTCTTGGGAGATAAAACGCTCTTGGAGAAAGTAGAGCCTCTGGTTGAGTACATCGCGGCGGCTGCCGATGAGGGATTGACATCCGAGGGTAGTATGATTTACGAGACTTTCCCCGACAAGGGGATAACGGACAGGGACTGCCATTGGTGGGTGCAAGCCGAAAATGTGGTAGGCCACATTAATCTCTATCAGCATTTCGATGATGAAGTGGCTCTTCAGAAGGCATTCCGCTGTTGGGAGTATATCAAGAAACATCTGATAGATTATCAAAACGGAGAATGGTATTGGAGCGTTCGTGCCGACGGAACGGTAAACACCGCCGATGATAAGGCGGGTTTCTGGAAATGCCCCTATCATAACGGGCGCATGTGTATGGAGATGCTTGAACGCTTTTCGTAAAAAACAGGTTAGTTGTTTTCAGGTTGAGGCTATATTAGAATGAGGTACTGATGAATATCCATTCTGATATAGCCTCTCCATTATGTATAGGGGCGGGTTGCTATTTGATGATTTTATCTGTTTCCGGCTCAAAGAGCTTATTGCTGAGCGCCTGCAAAGCCTTTTTCTTATCTTCCGTCTTAATGACGAATGCCACGTCGCTGTCATTGCTTCCATACGAAATCATCCGTAACGGAATATCCGCCAGCGCTTCTATAATCTGCGCCTCGACACCGGCATACTGCCAGCGTATGTTTCCCACTACGGATACAATAGACATGCGGTCTTCCGTCAGAATTTTTGCATATTGCTCCAGTTCCGCAAGGATTTTGCATAAGCGTTCGCTATTGTCTATGGCGACGGACACGCCCTGATTGGATGAAACCAACAGACAAAGCGGGGTTCTGTACTTGGCAAACGTATCAAAAATCTTACTGATAAACTGATAAGGACACAGACTGTGTTTCGATTCGAATTTCACGTAGAAGATATTGTCTTTGGCGGCTATGGCCTTGATGATATTATCGTCCTGCAAATCCGAAATCAATGTCCCCTCTGCCTGAGGATTCATCGAGTTGAGCAATCGTACCGGAATATTGCGTTTGCGTGCCGGAGCGATACAAAACGGGTGCAATATTTTCGCTCCGTAAAAGGCCAGTTGCTCGGCTTCGTTGAAACTGAGATGTTTTACGGAACGGGTTCCCGATACTTCACGCGGGTCATTATTGTGCATTCCGTCAATGTCCGTCCATATCTGTATTTCCTCTGCGCGGATAGCGGCTCCGATGAGTGATGCCGTATAGTCGCTGCCACCCCGTTTCAGATTATCCGTTTCATTATAAGCGTTTTTGCAGATGTACCCTTGAGTAATAAAAAGATTGATGCCGGGGTACTGTGCCAATTGCGCTTGCAGTTTTTCCTCTATATACTTCAAGTCCGGTTCCCCTTCCGTTCCGGTACGCATAAAGTCGAAAGCAGAGAGCAGGATATTGGCAATCTTCCGCTCCCGCAGGTAGAAGTGGAGCAGGGCTGTACTGATAAGTTCCCCTTGCGCCAGTACCTCTTTTTCCTCGACCGAGGTAAATTCATCGTTGATAAATTGCCAGAGCCGCTGGAAGCGGTCGAGAATATAATCTATCGCTTCCCGCTTTATGGACTCGTCTGTCAACAGTTCGTTGGCGAAGTCTATGAACTGGAATTCCAGCCGGGTTATTTTCTCGTGTGCCTGTTCTATATCACGGCTGAAGAGGTTGGCTGCGATTTCTTCCAGATGATTGGTGGTACCTGCCGTTGCGGACAGGACTACAATCTTCGGTGCGGACTCTGAAATGAGTTCCGCCACGTGTTTCATTCTCTCTACTGTGCCGACGGAAGTACCGCCGAATTTGTAAACTTTCATTTTTAATTCTTTTTTAGTTATTCTTTTTTCCGTTGCCGGATGGAGCCACCGTACGCCTTTTCGTTTTAGAAGGCCCATTCCCAAAATGAAAGGGAGAGTTTCTTTTTCTGTTCTCTTGCAATGCCCCCGAGGATGCATTGTAAGGCGATTTACTACTTTTCCGTAGCCTTATGTAGCCCCCCTTCACTTATAAAAGTTCAAAAGACATGCCGTTCGTTTCCCGGAAAACATTTATATTTGCGCATCCCCTGTTTTTACCATTTATCACTTTAAACTTATCCGAGAAATATGAGCAAGATTTTAGTCGTTGACGATGAAGTACAGATTCGTACCCTTCTGTCGCGTATGTTGGAGTTGGAAGGATATGAAGTATGTCAGGCCGGTGATTGCAGGACTGCTTTGAAGCAGTTGGAATTTCAGAGTCCGGATGTGGCCTTGTGCGATGTATTCCTTCCTGACGGTAATGGGGTAGACCTTGTGTCGTCTATCAAGAAAACGGCCCCTAACGTCGAGATAATCCTATTGACGGCGCACGGCAATATCCCGGACGGGGTACAGGCCATTAAGAACGGCGCTTTCGATTATATCACCAAAGGTGA
>ENA-OPXI01000593-OPXI01000593.1-human-gut-metagenome-genome-assembly--contig:-NODE-593-length-24794-cov-4.053317_pt1 | contig 24794 bp, 25 predicted proteins | sample MGYA00241520_ERZ502032 | MGnify/ENA primary metagenome ERZ502032 (study PRJEB25962, sample SAMEA2042106) | human gut metagenome | biome: human gut; feature: human-associated habitat; material: faeces...
TTTTTGTATATTCCCAGCAAATTTCAATACTGCGTTTTTGTAAGGTCATGTACAGTGCATAGAAATATTCCCATGCGTCTGGTGGGATGTCCGTCTTTCCACGGTTATGCCCTCCGCGTGTGTCGATCAGCCCGGCAACATCACCATTCTTATACTTGCGCTGCCAGCGGAAAAGCTGGGACTTTGTGATCACACTGTCCGGGTTTCGCTCATTAAAATCTTTTATGTAGTCATCCGGGGATTTTTGCGCTTTCTGATAGTTTTCTACGATCAATGCCTTAAAGTTGGCTTCCTCCCGCTGTTTCCCGGTGAACTGCATCATGTCATTATGAGTATGTTCCCTTTGAATGTTGTTGTATTTGTCCTGTGCTTCCTGCGGCAACGATTCCAGGGCGATTTCGATTTGAACACCGCCCCGGCCGATTCCTTCGACATGGCGGAATTCATATTTATTTTTTGCGGTTGCGCCCCATCTGATAGCCCTCTCAGTCATGCCCATCAGACTAGCTACATCTTTAATTTTTAGCCATGTCAAAATTTCTTCACCGCCTAACTTTCATCAAGTAAGGCTTCAGCAAGTTTATCAATGCTGATTCCGGTTGTTTTTGAAATGTTGTAAATAGCTTTTACTGAAGGGTTATGTCTACCGTTAAGTATTTCACATATATAGAATCGTGAAAAACCAGTTTTTTCGGCAAGGTATTTTTGATTTTTTCCCATCTGAGTAAGACGTTTACAAACAAGCATCCCAAAACGGGATTTTGTGGTCATATTTGTTGGTCTCGGCATTTTTTTCACCCCTTTAGCCGTTGTATCAATGATGCATTTCTGCTATAGTTGTAGTGGTTATTTGTATTATAATTTAGGATTTCTAAAATGTCAATACAGGATTCCTAATATATGGAGGGATATTATGTGCACTATTGGTGAACGAATTCGAGAACTTAGAAAACATTACAAATTAAATCAAACAGATTTCGCAAAACGAATCGGTATTTCTTATGGTCATGTCTCCAATATTGAAACGGGAAAAGATAATCCATCTGACTCTGTATTAAAATTAATCATAATGGAATACGGAACAAATGAGACATGGTTAAAAACCGGAGAAGGTGACATGCTAGATAATTCTGAGTATGGTGATCATATTACTTTGAATGATTCTTCCGCAATGATTATACAGGAACTATCAGAGTTATTAAATAATTGTCCAACATCAAACAAAGTAATATATGTTAGTATTTTATCGTCAGTTCTTTCTTTATTTAAGGCAAGTAGTAGTTTGTCGGATACAGAACGCCTTGATAGATTGGATATAACGGATGAGGTGCTTAATAAAATTGCAAACTATGATCTATTGCTTCAAGGCTTGGCGCATAGAGAATATACAGATATAGAAGTAAAACGCGTGGAAAAAATGCAGGAAGATCTATTTTGCGAATTGGCCTGCGCACTAGAAGCATACAAAGATATATTTTTAAAAGAAAATCCATAAGCAAAATAAATAAACATACATTTAATTAAATAATTATGCAGTCAAAAAGTTCCTTTCTTTTTCCTTAATATCTTTCCTTAAAAATCACGCTAAAAGACCCGAAAACACTGATTTAAACATGTTTTTCGGGTCTTTTAAATTTTTTAGATTTTTTCCTTAGTCGGTGCAAAAAAACGTTTCAGTTACATTTTGTTTCCTTAGTCGCTTTTACGTCGTTTTAAACATATTTAAGGAGAAAGCCGCATAAAATAAGGATTTTTTTGAATTTTTAAAGGCTTTTAAGGGTCTTTAAGGGTTCACTTATTCCCCAAAGACTAAGGAAATAGTTACATTTTACTCACAGGACAACACTTCTTTTAGATATGAGGGGAGAACAGCTGCAGCGCCATGCAGACTGTGAAGAACAGATCATCCTGCAGACTGTGGGAAACAGCCTTCAGGCCCGGTATCTACGAGATCTGGCTAAAGGTCCATTAATGAATGTAAAAAGCTGTTTTAAAGGAAAGACAGAGCGGGAAAAAATGCTGGAGAAGCGTATTGAAGATCTGCGTTGCCGCACAGAAGAGCTTTTAGATAAGATACGCAGGATCGATGGGGGACTTAACAGAAGAATATCAAAAAACAGGTGAAGTTAAATGGAAAATCAAAACTTTTATGAAGACCGCATACTGGTAAATATGGCTGCATTTGTTATGCGCCAGGATGATTTAAAGCCGCTTCATGGAAATCTGGACTGGGAAAAGCTGTTCCGGGTTGCAGATTATAATAAAATATCAAACCTGATCTATCTTGCAATCCTTGGAAATAATGAAAAAATACCGGAACGGTGGAAAACACGCTTTTATGAGCGCTACAGTGATATTCTGAAATTCAACGAAAGCTGCACAGAAGGAGAACGGGAGATACTGGTCCTTCTGGAATTAAAAAAAATCCCGGTACTCGTCCTTTCCTCCAGCAGCCGCAGACAGCTGTATCCAAGAGAGGAAATGGCGGGAGAAAGCTCTCTGAAGCTTTTTTTTCTTGACCCAGAAGATTATCTTTTTGCAAAAGGCTATCTGGTCAATATAGGCTACGAAACGGATACTCTCTATCCGGGAGTGGGTGAAAAGATGCGTATACCAGGCCGCTTTTCTGTTGAAATCTATGATACATTTCCTTTTAAAACCCAGGTATACCAGAGGGGGATGGAAAAGCTGATCCAGCGTGCTTTCCTGAAAGAAAATGGTAACTACATTTATGAATGGAATGCCATAGACCAGATAGTCTATCTTATGATCCAGTCTTCTTACTTATATGTAACAGGAGATCTGCAGATACGCCACCTGGCAGACTTATATGTATTTTACAGAAAAACAGCAGCAGAAAACCAGCTTCAGGATCTTGAGGACCGGTTAAAGGAATTTAAAGTAAATATACTGGCGCAGAAGCTTCTGCATTTAAGCTATATGTGGTTTGGAACACGGGAAGAATGTGCCAGCATCGAGACAAAGGAAGAAGAACTCCAGGTATTTGATATACTGGAAAAAAATGTATTCTATGGCATGACGGGAAAATTTGGGCCGGAAACAGATGAACAGGCGCTGGATCTTAGATCAGACATATTGAAAGAAGAAGAGTGGGAAAACCGCATGGAAAAAAAAGCATTATTTTACCGGCGTCTGAGAGAGTTTTTTTCTCTCGTACACCGGCAGTTGAAAGAGCTATATGATATTTGGTTTAGCCGATAAGAGTCATTTTATCAGTATTCACCCGTTTGCGGATCATTAAGCTTATGGTCTATTTCTTCATATAAGAATTCAGCCCTTTTTCAATAGAGCGCAGTGAATCTGTATCAGATAATAAGGCATCCAGGTTGCTGCGTTCTGCTTCTGTCAATTCTTCCCGCAAAATAGAAATATGCTTCGGGGCATTTATAGCCAGGCTGACAGATCCATTGTCGCAGTCAAGTACAGTGATGCGTATGTCATTCCCGATCAGGATACTGTCATTTTTTTTACGTTTCAGTATCAGCATGGCTATTTATCTCCTTTTTAGTGTCCTGTTCCTTTATCTCTTTACCAAGAAGAGAACGTAAGGTATGGCGGTAATCATAGTCAGCGTTGGATAAGATCACCTGGATCCCTTTGCGGGTATCCGGATTAATGGCAAGAGGACATTTCAAGTTGACGGTTCCATCCAGATAATCCTTCTTTACAGTACATATGGCATAATAGGATAATTCATCACTGGAATTTACTTCCAGAAAGGATAATTCTTCCGGTAGAAGAACCGGTGAATAAGAAGGAAAGAGTGCTGTTGCATCGATGAGAAAAAAGGCTACATAAGGTTCGTCTACAGACTGCAATATCAGCAGGGAGCTGTCATCTTCCTCCATAGCGAGGGGAAGATAGTCATGGTACTGGGAAAAACCAAATAAACCATCTGGAAATACAACCAGCTCGTCTTTCGTATAATCCATCTCGCCGTAATATTTTGTATCAATCTTCATGCTTGTATAAGCCTCCAGGGTCAGTTTTTATATGGTAACATTAAGAGCAGGGGAATCCGGCTCTTTTTTTGGTGGAACATAATTGGGGGTGCCGGTATATATAAATTCTACTTCAGGGTAAGAGGTTATGATGGTCATTTCCAGGGCTGGTATGTATTCCAGATCGCCAGATGCCACACGAAATTCAAATTCACCTCTCTGAAGGGTATACAACCCATTATTGTCAGGGCTGCCAGAAAATGGATCACCAAAGCTGTTTCCTGATCCAGAAACGTTTGCTGTGCCATGTACTCTTTGGACAGTATCCTGGAGATCAAAAGCTTGTCTGATATTCTGGATACAGGTCATGCTTTCCAGAGAACTGATCCCGTAATTTTGAGCCTGACGTGCTTTCAGGCGGTATTGGGAAATAGCCTGATGCTGTCTTGCTGCCAGCTGGTCCTTTGAAACCAGCCTGGCATTTTGACGGAAACGGACAGATTCAAAAGGTTTAAAATTTGCTTCAATCACAGGTTTCATATATCTTCACCTTCTTCAGACCTGAAAATGGAAAGTTATTTTTTTGCTTGTTTTTTGTAAACAATGTACCGGTATCATTTTATAAAATCAAAAAGAGATGACTGCATCAGGTTTGACCCCATTTTTAAAGCAGCAGAATAAGAATACTGGTAAGAGTACATTTCTGTGATGGCTTCATAAGGATCAGCTCCGAGAATGTCTTTGTATTCCTCTGTCAGGTTGTCGCTTAAAGTATCAAGACGGGTTTTTGTAGTTTCTACCAGGGAATATTTATTGCCAAGGTCGCTGTAAATGGTGCTGATGGTATGCTCTGTATTAGCTGCATCTTTAAGTACACTGCCCATAGTATCTGTAAATTGATCAACGGTCGTAGTATCATTGATATAATTATCACAGGCCATAACCGAACGGCTGAGAAGTGCCACAGGAGTTGTTTCCAGGGCAGCTTTGACCGCATCCCTTGCATCCGCATCAGACATGGCATTTAAGGAATCTGAAGTAAGTCCCGTAAGCATATTCAGTCCTCCTGTATAGGTATCTAAAAGAGACTGGCGGTTGGAAATATCGCCATAACCGATATCTACCCGGCCTTGTTCTCTCATAGCTGTCACAAGGTTGTTCAGGTCATCATCGCTTAAATGATAACTGTAAGTATTTTTATCTTTATCATAAGCCATGGTCATATTGATCGTTTTTGTTGTGCCATCTGAATACTTATGGGTATAAGTAAGGGTTTTTCCATCTCCGCTTAAAGAAAACGGAGATGTTGTAATATCATTTCCGCCGTAAATATAAAAATCCTGATACTGACTGTTCAGATTACTGACCATGCTCTGCACATCCTGAAGAAGAGCATCTCTTTTTGTCTGGACAGAAGTTTTTGAGCTGTTGTGGGAGGAATCCAGCACATACTGCATGGAAGTCTTACTGTTGCTTAAAGTCTTCTGGATATCCCTTGCGCCCTGCTCCTGTTGGTACAGACGGTTTTTAATATCACCTAAAATAGAACTTTTACTCTTTGCATCCTGATATAAATGATCCATTTTCTTTCCCTGGTAATAAGCAAGAGGATTATCAGCAGCTGTTTCATAAGCAGCGCCGGTAGAAACCTTGTTCATGCTTTTGTTCAGATTGCTTTGAAGATCATTTAAAGAAGAAGTATATCTGCGGTAAACAGATGAACGTACAACTCTCATAATTTATTAATCCTCCTTATATTTATGCACCAGTATTACTGATCAGGGTATTCAACACTTCATCAAGGGCAGTCATCAGCCGGGAAGCAGCATTATAGGCTGAAACGTAGGCCATCATATTGGTTGCTTCTTCATCCAGGCTGACACCGGAAAGAGATTCTCTGGAGTCCTGGATACTGTTTAAAACAGTTGTGCCCGTCTTTAATGCAGTCTGGTTGGAGCTGGAATCAGATGCCAGCTGGGTGGAAAGGTTATTCATATAATCAGCAAATGTTTTCCCGTTCAATTTCGTGGTATCCTTCATAGCTGCGATCATATCAAGGATTGTATCTGTGCGGTTGGTGCCGTCTGCAGAAATATGGATCGTTCCACTGGTCCAGCCTTTGCTGATACCGATATTTCCGGCTGTTATACCAGTTGTGGAGTCATCGGTGGAATTAGATAAAAGATTCTGATCCGTGTGCTTTTTGCCATTGTTGATGTCATTCATGGATTTTGCGAAAGTGGAAGCTAACTGATCCAGTTTTTCTGAGTAATACTGGTATCCACGGACATCATCCACAGCAGTAGATCCATTTATCACCTTGCCGGTACCTGTTTTCTGGAGCATATCCAGGCTTGCCTGAAGAGAGCCGCCTTCAAAACGGATCCCTTTTAACTCTGCGTATACATCATTGGTAGCTGCCGGTCCGTTTCCTTTATAGCTGGGGGCTTTTTCAAACTTGATGGAAATGTCTGCAGGATCAGAAACAGAAGCAGCTGTCTGGTGATCGCCTTTTAACACACTTAACTGACCGTAGTTTTTTGTGAGACCGTCAGCACCAAGGTCAGATCCGTTTACCAGGATCAGCTTCTGGCTCTTTCCCTGGGCATCAATGTAATCCATGCTCACTTCCAGGTCATCAGGCCAATCCTTCTTGCCGATCACAGCACCATTTGCATCATAGTCATAGGCGTTATTCCCGGAATGGGCATCATCCTTGTAATATCTGGTTTCAATAGGAATATAACCGGAAAGCTCATCCAGGAGAAGATTACGTTCATCCTGCAGTTCCAGAGAAGGATGACCGGCAACCTGGTTACGTTTGATCTGCACGTTCAGGTCGCCGATCTGACGGAGGATGTCATTGATCTTCTGCACATCGCCCTGTTCACTGCTGCCTTCCCCTGTGAGCCTTTGAAATTCATTCTGTTCGGCCTGTGTGATCTGTCTGGATGCCTGGTTAAAAAGATTACATACAGACTGCATTTTAGTTCGCAGCTCACTTTCATAGATGGGATCGGATACCTTTGCAGGATCCTGCATGCTTGTAAGGGTAGACTGGACATCATCAAATGCCTTACGGATGCCGGAAATGGTTGTTTCGTCCAGTACCTTTGACAGGGAATTAAGGGCAGTCTGTAAACGATTGGTATAGCTGCAGTCAGCAGACTGGCTGCGGTATTGGATATCCAGATAAGGATCTCTGATCTGTGAGACCCGGTCCATGCTTACCCCAAAGCCTACTGCAGTTTCATTTCCATTAGAATAATGGGAAACAGGATTCGTATAATTAAGGCTGGATGCCTCTAACTGCTGCCTGGTATATCCGGCAGTATTCATGTTTGACAAATTCTGTCCTGTAATATCCAGACGTTTCTGGTTGGCCTGGAGAGCGGACAGAGCGGTATTAAAACCGGAAAAAGTTGCTCTTACCATAAAATATTATTACCTCCAAAATATAAGTATCCTGCAGTCCCCACAGTTTTATCAGACATATTTGTCATAAACATGAGGATCGCTCTGCTTCGCACCGGAAAGGCGTTGTTCTAACTGCTTCATGCGGATCCGTATCAGACGGTCTGTGCCACCTTTTACCTTTTTCAGCTTTTCAGCCTGGCTGGATAACCGTTCCAGGATCGGCGAGAGAAGTGCCACAGCCTTATCGCTGTCCTCCTGCATCAAAATCTGGCGGAAAGTAAGGCCCTCAAGACCCGACTTGCGAAGAAGATCACTTCGTTTTTTATCTAGTCCGCGCAGCTGCAGTAAAAGCATGTTTTCATCATTTAAAAGAGATTCCAGCTGATCGGGATGATCAGCTGAAATAATGGTTAGTTTATCAGCCTCAACCTGGCATAGCTGTTCTAATACAGTACACAGCTGTTCTAATACCGGGATCAGGCTTTCAGGCGCCCTCATAGATTATACATGGCCCTTGCAATGGCCATGGGATCCAGTTCGTAGGTTCCTTCCTCAACCTGTTTTTTCAGTTGGGCAACCTTTTCAACGGAAACGCCTTTCTCGCGGCAGACATCTTCTGTAATGCTGTGAGCCAGAGAGCGTGCAAAAAGTGTTTCATCAGCCGAAATACCTTCGGTGTATTCAAAACTGGCTCGGTCAAGATCAGCCGGTTTTGCAGAAATATTATTAGACAAAGCAACATTACGCTCTGCTATTGATACATGTTTCATGTGTATTTGCTCCTGGATAGAATCTTGAATTTTCATACAATTATTCCTCCCCTTAAAATGAAACGGCAGGATCACAAGGGATCCAGCAATTTTTCCCCTGCTTACTGAATCTATGTAAATTATCGTCTTTTTTCTTGAAAATATAAGAAAAATAATAATTATAAAAAACGGGAAAACGCCGATTAAATATATATGGAATATGGAAGTATGTAGGATAAACTTATATTATTATAATATTATAGAATCAAAAAGAAAAGGAATAAATCATGTCTAATATATTACAGGTAACAGATCCTTCTAGATATATAGATAATAATAGAAATGTCCATACAGGCGAGGAGCAGCAAAGCGCCCTGAACAGTTCCCAGATCCAGAATCCTTCTGACCCATCTCGTGTAGTGCGGGCAGATGGACAGAAAAGCGGCACCGCTGGTGACCAGGAAAGTGAAAGTGGCTTCGGCATCCGCAATTATAATGGAAATTATACTGACTTTCTTCAGAAGCTGGGGCAGGAAAATGAAATAAAGGATTCCCTGGGCCGAATCCTGTTCCGGGATGGAGCCTTTATCGCTAAAGGCGATGAAGATCTGGGTAAAATGGTGCAGCAGCTGCTGGATTCTGCCAGTTTTGAAGATCCTGGCCAGCTACTGGATTTTTTAAAAATGCAGGGACAGACAAAATTTTCCGGTACTTTCTTTGAAAACCTGAGAACTCTTTTGCAACAGGAAGGAAACAGGGGACTGCAGGAAACAGCCCTTAAATTCCTTCAGGTATTCAACAATTATTCCAGCGGTGAGCATCTTTTAGGACAGATGAAGGAACTGACAGATGAAATAAAAGGAATGCTTTACACCTCTGTGAGACAGGAATACGCATCGATTCTGGATCAGCTGGACTGGAAGGCAGAAAATGGGGAAACGAAGGAAAATTCTCAGGTTCTGTTTCAGAAGCTGGTCCCCTTTCTTTCAAGATATATTTCCCGTACCCATGATTATGGCAATGTAAGAAGCAGCGTGATCCAGTTGATCCTTTATGGGGCGCGTTATGAAAACGGAAGCAGTGCCCTTCTAAGGAGTCTTTTTGAACAAATGGCAGTTAATAGGGATTTTAAACGTTTTTTTGAAACAGAGCCTGAAGAACTGTATGCTGTACTTACCGGCCAGGAAGGAAAAAAAAGAAATATTTATGGAGATCTTTTTGGCTCACTTGTGGAAAGAGGGGCCAAAGGAGAAGCCGGGCTGGAACATGTACAGGATTTTTACCAGCTGATGCGTGGGATGCTGGTAAACGAAAGCGTATATATGCCTGTAAATCATTTTATCCTTCCTTTCCAATATCAGGGAAAAGAGGCTGTATCTGAATTTTGGATCGATCCGGATGCAGAGAAAAAAGAAGAAGAAAAAGATGGAGGCAGGAAAATACGCCTTCTGGTGGACTTTGAGATCAGGGGATTGGGAGATTTCCAGCTTCTGGCAGATCTCCAGGATCATAAAATATCCATGGAGCTGGGAGTTCCTAAAAATCTTTCTGCCGGTGCCGGAGAGATACAGGCAAAGCTTCAGGAAATATGTACCAGAAACGGGATGCGCGTGAAAATGATGCAGGTACAGGAAAGAAAAGCTCATTACCGTCTTCTGGATGTTTTCCCAAAGATTAGAAAAAAGGAGAATGGAATCAATGTCAGCGTTTGAGCGGTTATTAGAACAAAAGGCAGTTGCACTTCAATATTCACCGGAAAAGGACAGCGCCCCGGTGATCGTTGCTTCCGGAATGGGATATATGGCAGAAAAGATTACAGAAGCAGCCAGAAAGTCTGGGGTTCCGGTTTATGAGGATGATTCCCTTGCAACTCTTTTAAGCAGATTACAGCTGGGAGCGGCAGTGCCGGAAGAATTATATCAGGCGATCATAGAGATCTATATTTACTTTTTAGGATATGTGCCGTCACCGGAGGAAAAAGAAAATGAAGAAAAAGCCGAAAATACCTGACAGAAAGTTCAGACACAGACATAAAATGCTTCTGCTCTTCCTTTCAGGAGCCCTGCTGTTTCAGTGGGGAAAGATAGATGCTTTTGCAGCAGCAAAAGAGATAAAAACAGTAAATATCCGTGTTATATCCAAGCTGGAAGCAGGCAGCAAGCTTCCGGATATAAAACTGGAAACGACCACGGTTTCAGATGGGGAAGTAGCAGTAGATGCAGGCGGAAGTAAATACAGCGTTTCCGAGGCAGAATGGACGGATAAAAGCTCCAATGAACTGAAGGCTTCTGAAGAACCTCAGATGAAAGTCACCCTGGAACCGGAAGATGTCAGCGAAGATTATTTTGTTTCCAGCTATAAAAAAGCCAATGTAAAGATCAGCGGGGGAACCTTTGTGTCTGCCAGGAGAGACGGGGATGATCTTGTAGTTACCCTGCGGGTAAACGGGATCAAAGGAGACTATGCTGCTCCGGAAGATGCCTGGTGGAATGAAAAAAGCCTGGGACAGGCTAAATGGGAAAAACCGGATAACACCTCCGGTTATTACGAGGTACAGCTTTACAGAGGAAAATCAAAAGTTTACAGCGTCTCCCAGACCAGTGCGGTCCAGTATAATTTTTATCCATATATGACAAAAACAGGAGAGTATACCTTTAAGGTGCGCACAGTACCGGGAACAGATTCCCAGAAAAAATATGGTGGAAAAAGTGAATGGGCAGAATCCGGGGAGCTTTCCATTACAGACCGGTATGTATCAGATGGTAAAGGACAGCAGTCAAAAAATCCTTCGGCAAAGTCCGGAACCACAGATACAGTAGGCTGGGTAAAAAAAGACAATGTATGGAATTACAGATTTCCGGATGGCTCTATATGTCGGGGGGCATGGCAGTTGGTCAACGGATACTGGTATTATTTTGATGTTAATGGCACGATGCTTACCGGCTGGCAGAAGGTAGCAAATGACTGGTATTACCTGTATGATACCGGGGAAATGGCGGTCGGATGGGCAAAGATCAATGGACAGTGGTATTATTTCTGGCCATTAACGGAAAATGGGCATACACAGGGAACCATGGCTTATGGAGGCTGGAAGATCATAGGGGCGGATTATTACTTTTTCAGAGAAGACGGATCCTTATATACCGGCTGGCTGGAACAGAATGGTTCCTGGTATTACTTAAACACACTTGACAACAGCCTTCAGGGAGCCATGTTTACTGGTTGGCTGATCCGGGAAGGGAAAACTTATTTCCTGGATGCTGACGGAGTTATGGTTACCGGCTGGTATCAGGTTGACGGCAATTGGTATTATTTCTGGCCGGATTCAGGTGAAATGGCAAAAAACCAGTATATCAATGGATTCTATGTTAATGAGGACGGGATCTGGTACAGGTAAAGATATGTGAGGAATGGATATGAAAATGATCAGAAAAATACTCCTTTGTGCCGGAACAGGACTGCTGCTTGGAACAGGAAGTTTACAGTCTGTACCAGGGGGAATCTTTCATATGTACACAGTGTATACAGCTTATGGGGCAGACAGCAGCATCATCGAGACCATGAGTATTACATTTAACACCACTTTTGGAGATCCGGAGGAAATACCACAGCCCCAGATCACCATCAGCGGATCAGGGGTATCCATTGGGGATATTTATTACAAAACAGAGTATGAAAACTGGAAACCTGGTAAAAAGGTACGGATGGAGATCACTGTGGATGCTGCACAGGGAAAGTATTTCCCTGTGTCCCTTGGACGATCCAAATGCCGTGTGACCGGGGCGGATCTTGTATCGGCGAAAGCCCTGGATAATACCACCATGCAGGTAAAAGTGGACTATACGCCGGTCACTGTTCTGGGTGACACAGCTTTAGCAGGCTGGAGTTCACTTGACTCAGAAAAGGCAGTGTGGAAGAAGGTAGACTATGCTCCGGGCTATACCCTGACTTTATATGGAAATGATAAAGTGGTGAAACGGATGACAGTTACAGGTAACTCTGTCAGCTTAAAGGAGTACATGACAGATCCGGACAAGATCTACTATTATCAGGTAAAAGCGGTCCCGGTTACGGCAGAACAGAAAAAATACTTAAAAGAAGGGGAATTTGTTACATCACAGGAACAGGATATAGATGACAGTGAGGAAGAGGAGAAAGAAAAAAAACATGCAGCAACTTCCCAGAGCTGCAGTACTGGTCCAGGCGCAGCAGGTTCTCTAAAGGGAGACAACTTTGTTATGCCGGATGGTACTCTGGCAGTCAATACCTGGAAGCTGGTGGGAGGTATATGGTACTACTTTAACGCTGAAGGAAACCGTACCAGGGGATGGTTCCTGTATGGTGGAAAATGGTATTATTTTGATGGAAATGGATGTATGAAGACCGGATGGGTGAACACAGGAAACGGAAAATGGTATTACTTAAACCCGGATGGGGATATGAAGACCGGTTGGCTGTATGATAAAAATATCTGGTATTATTTAAATAACGATGGATCTATGGCAGTAAACTGTTCTCAGGATGGCTGGTACCTGGGAGCAGACGGCGCAGGCCGAAAGGAGTAAGAAATATGAGTTTAGCACCGATAACAGGAGATGGGGGAAAGTTAGCTGCACAGGCAGCGGATCAGACACAGAAGACAACACCGGTCCAGGAATTTCAGGGGATACTGAAAAATGGGCTGAATACTATAAAAGAAGATATGGATTCTATTTTTGAAGAAGCTTCTGCTTTATATCAGATCCCTTCTAAACTTCTCAGGGCGGTGGCAAAGGCGGAGTCAGGGTTTAATCCAAAGGCTGTATCCAAAGCAGGGGCTATGGGCGTGATGCAGCTGATGCCGGGAACAGCCCGTTCTCTTGGAGTAAGCGATCCTTACAATGCCAGACAAAATATCCTTGGAGGGGCAAAATACTTAAAACAAAATCTGAACCGGTTCGGAGGAGACGTAAGCCTTGCATTGGCAGCCTATAACGCTGGACCGGGCAGTGTGACCAAATACGGAGGCATCCCACCATATAAAGAAACCCAGAATTATGTAAAAAAGATCATGGCAGATTATACGGGAAACAATACGATCCTGGCAGGACGTACGGTGAGTACCGGGACATATGGGAAAACATCCGGCAGTACAGCAGTGAGCAGCCTTATAGGAAGTGGCCTTACAGGAAGCAGCCTTGGTACACTTCTGGCAGCAGGAAAGGGAGAGAACCTTTCCGGGGAAGACTGGTCTAATATGGTGCAGATCCTCCGTCTTCAGATGATGATGAATATGGGTAAGGATACGGGTACGCTGATCTGACAGACAGATACCGGATTGCTGCGTGCTTTGCACTCCCGCAATTTCGGCCTTTTGACCCTGGTATCAATAAAATAAGGCATTTTGCCGATAATAAAAACAAATGGTTATTTAAGGAAGGTGAAACATCATGCAGGTGCAGAATAACATAGCATCCATAAATGCTGCCAGAAATCAGGGGATCGAAACAGGAAAGCTGAAAAAGTCCCTTGAAAAGCTGTCTTCCGGCTTTAGGATCGTCCGTGCAGGAGATGATGCAGCTGGCCTGACGATCTCGGAAGGTATGCGCAGCAGGATAAACAGCTTGAACCAGGCAATGAGAAACATTGATGACGGCATCGGACTTACCAATGTAGGAGATGGCGCTTTGACAGAGGTTCATTCCATGCTCCAGAGACTGAAGACTCTGGCTTTAAAATCTGCAAATGGAACTTACGATCAATCCAACAGGGAAACCTTGAACATGGAAAAAGACCAGATCCTTGAGGAGATTGACAGGATTGGTTCTACCACTAAATTTGGAGAGATCTCCCTGTTTTCCAGGGCAGATGCCAATGCAAATACACAGCTCTGGCAGCCGCCAAAGCTGGACGATACGATCCCGCTCCAGATCGGCGGTTCTGCCCAGGTTGGAGAAGTTCTGGATGTAGAACGCTATTATATAGGAAGCAGGGAACTACAGCTGGATCAGACAGATTTTTCCGATGTAGAAAAGGGACAAAAATCTGTGGGATACATTGAAAACGCGATAGAGGCTGTTTCTAAAGTCAGGGCATCCTTTGGAGCTGCTTATATGCATCTGGATCACACCCACAATAATTTAAGTGTTACAAGTGAAAACATGCAGGCGGCAGAAAGCCAGATCCGTGATACCAATATGGCAGAAGAGATCACAAAATATACCAGCAGTAACATCGTCCTCCAGTCCTCTAATATGATGCTTACAAATGCAAATAATCTCCCTCAGACCATACTTGAACTTTTAAAATAAAAATGAAAGAAATAATGAAAAACAGGCTTATGTTTTTTTAACATAAGACGATATATATACATAGAAAGAAAATTCTGCTGTTCCAGAAAGGGCCCTTGGGACAATAGAAGACAGAGGAAAGGAGTCCACTGCCATATTTTCTTTTATATAAGGAGGAATTCATTATGGTAATCCAGCATAATATTGCAGCGATCAATTCTTACAGAAACTTAAGCACCAACCAGAGCGCACTGAGCAAAAACTTAGAGAAGCTGTCTTCCGGTTATAGGATCAACCGTGCAGGCGATGACGCAGCAGGTCTGGCTATTTCCGAGACCATGCGTTCCCAGATCAATGGTTTAAACCAGGCTGTAAACAATGCAAACGATGCAGTTGGTCTGATCCAGACAGCAGAAGGTGCTATGACAGAGACCCACTCCATGCTTCAGCGTATGAAGACTCTGACTACCCAGGCAGCAAATGGTACTTATACCAAAACTGCAAGAGACAACATCAAGGCTGAGATTGATGCACTGAATAAAGAAATTACCCGTATCGCTACTACTACAGAGTTCAACGGTGAGAAACCTTTAAGTCCTGCAAAAACAGGTCAGGCACTTACCTTCTTTATCGGTGCTTCGGCAGATAAGACCAATGCAATGACTGTTGGACAGCAGGTTATGACAGCGACAGCATTGACTATTGACAAGATTGCGGTAGATACTACAACTAATGCATTCAAGGCAATGAAGTCTGTAGATGCTGCAATTGAGAAGGTTTCTTCTTACCGTGCTACGCTCGGTGCTGCCCAGAACCGTCTGGAGCATACTGTAAACAACCTGAAGGTAACTTCTGAAAATATTACATCAGCGGAAAGCCGTATCCGTGATACTGATATGGCAGATGAGATCACAGCTTATACAAAGAACAATATTCTTTTACAGGCTGCTCAGTCTATGCTTTCCCAGTCCAACGCTATGCCTCAGGGTGTATTAAGCATGCTGCAGTAATCTTGAAATTGATTCTGCATCTTTTAGGGGATCTGCTTTATGCAGATTCCCCTTTTTTTTAATATATTTTGGAACATAAAAAGAAGGTAACAGATGATGAAAAAAAACATATCACAATGTATGATCGTGAAAAATGAAGAAAAAAATATCCGACGCGCTCTTTCATGGGGGAAGGATATTATGTGTGAACAGATCGTGGTAGATACAGGAAGCAGTGACCGTACCGTGGAGATTGCCAGGGAAATGGGGGCAAAGATATTTTTTTTCCCATGGATCAATGATTTTGCTGCTGCCAAAAATTTTGCCATTGACCAGGCAAAAGGAGACTGGATCGCCTTTCTTGATGCGGATGAAAGCTTTACACCGGAGGATACAAAGAAGATTCCGGAGATATTGGAATATGTTGGAGACGATGTAGATGGTCTTCTTACAGGGATCGTAGATCTGGATGAAAATAACAATATCACAAGCGGCGGTACTATGATCCGCTTTTTTGTAAACCGGCCGGACCTGCGCTATGTAGGAAAAATACATGAACACCTGGTCAGAAAAGGAAGATCCGGATTGCATCTGACAGATGCTACAAAGCAGCTGGCTTTCCTACATACCGGATACCAGGAACAGGAGAAGAAGGATAAGTCCAAATTTGAAAGGAATCTGAACATTATCCTGGAGATCCTGAAGCAGGATCCTGAAAATTGTGATTATCTTGGATATCTGGGAGATACCTATTCTTCAGACGGAAAAAATGAAGAAGCAAGGGATGCATACAAAAAGGCGGTGGCAGCCATGCCGGAAAAACTGGAGGTATATGATCAGCGAAGTTCTTATACCTATACAAACCTGTTAAGGGTCTCCCAGTGCCTGAACGCACCGGAAGCTGAGGTGGAAGCTATTTATAAAGAAGCAGTGGAAAAGCTTCCGAAAGAACCTGATTTTGACTGTGTTATGGGGGACTGGTACTGGAGAAAGGGGCAATATGAAAAAGCGGTACAGATGTATGAACTGGCTATAGCAAAGCTGGAAACCTATGGGACAGTGAACAGGGGGATCATTACCACTTCCATGCTGATCCAGATGTATGAGTGTCTGGGAGAAGGCTGCAGAAAGCTGGGAGATTACCAGAAAGCGGTCCGCTATTGTGTGATCGTACTGAATACTGACCACAAAGATATGAATGCGCTGCTGACTCTGATCAACTGTTTTACAGAGAGCAATGTCAGCGCAGAAGAGGTAATCCAGTTTTTAGGGAAGATTTATGATTATTCTGATATAAAAGACAAGGTGATCCTTCTGCGGGTGGCTATGGCAATGGGCAGAAAGGATCTGGAGCGGATGTTCAGGGGAATCCTCCTTCCTCAGGAGAGGGAAGAGTTTGATGCAGCCATGGAAACGGCCCAGAGCGGGGCGCCGCTGTCATAGACTTTTTTCAACTCTTCCATGAGAAAAGGAAGCTCCCATTCGCAGGTGCTGTTATCAAAGCTGTTAGGATCTGCGATAGAAACATTTCCGTCAGGAAGGAGTTTTGTGATCAGGACAAAGTGACCATTTTGCGTCAGGCTTCCCTTACCCATAAGGGCGACCAGGATATGACCGGAAGAAAGAAGGGAAGCTGCGTTTTGGGGCGAATGGTCTGTTACAGATTCTACATGAAAGCCATATGCAGTAAGGACAGCTGGGATCAGACTGTGATAGGAGCCGCTCTGGGGGGCATAATAGCCATTGGCAGCAGACCAGTCTGCGATAGTTACCGGGGTAATGGCTTCTCCGCCATTTGTGAAGCTGGAGATGAGCATGGCTGCAGCAGTAGGACCACATCCATACTGGAGCATGGGATCTGAACCGCCGTAGAGATAACTGCTCCAGCGGGTATCTCCCTGATTATAGTAGTACATCGGTCCCATACAGGTATCCAGGATGGCAGCATCATAAGAATTGCCATCTGATCCCGGTTTTGCCTCCATACCCAGGTTTTCTGCTTTTCCAAGGATCACCGGAGAGACCTTTGACGTGACAGAAGATGTATCTGGGATCCCATGTGTCCCGGAAGTATCCTCTGAAAGCTCTGTTTGCTTTTGGCTTTTTGGCTTTGGCTGAGTCTGCTTTTTAAGAAAGTCTTCCAGTTCATGAAATTTCTGGCTGCTGGCAGTCTGTACAAAGGAAATGCCGGATCGTGCATCTTTTATGACCTGGGAAGAAAAGCCTGGGCAAAAATAAAAGCTCAGGCTGGCAGTGATCACCGAAACTGTACCGGTAATGGAAAGTTGGATCATCGTTTTCGCAAGTTGGAACTGTTTCAAGGTTTTATTTATATGTTTTTTTTGATTCTTTAAAGTTCTATCTTTCATTTTTATCCATTCATTTCTTATCCGTTAACGAAGGGATACACGGGCCAGGACAGTCTGACCAATGGTATTTAAAGGACACTGCTGGCATACAGCGCCAATCTTATGTGCCTCCATAGGCATGCCGTAGACAACACAGCTGTTCTTGTCCTGTCCGATGGTATAGGCGCCGTTTTTGCGCATACGCAAAAGACCGGCAGCTCCATCTGCTCCCATTCCTGTGAGAAGAACGCCGATGGCGTGTTCCCGCACATGTAATGCAACTGAGTCAAAAAGCACATCCACAGAAGGTCTGTGTCCGTTTACTTTTTCTCCTTCCTGTACACTGACTGCATAGGAGTTTCCAAGAGGTACCACACGCATCTGCAGACCTCCGGGAGCTAAAAGCATAAGACCTTTGCGGATCCGGTCCCCATTTTTCGCCTCCCGTACTTCCATTTTGCAGATCCTGTTTAAGCGCTCTGCATACATAGCTGTAAAACCTGCAGGCATATGCTGGGTGATCACAACACCTGGGGTGTTTTCTGGAAAATTCTTTACTACTTCAAGAATGGCCTCTGTACCTCCGGTAGATGCCCCGATGGCGATCACGGTTTCCTGGGAAGCTGCCGCAGAAGTCTTTGGTCTGTTAAGAAAAGGATTACCTGCCGCAGTTAAAGGAGAGACTATCCGTTTTTTTGCTGCCTGTGGACTGGCAGGAACGGATGGGAGATGTACATGGGAAGCAGCAGCCACCAGAAGCTTGGAACGGAGCATAGAAAGAAAGATCTCTTTAGACAGTCCATTGGCTTCATCCGGTTTCCGCACAAAATCCACAGCTCCGGCTTCCAAGGCATCAAAAACCCTCAGGTTCAGGGAAGATACCAGGATTACCGGTATAGGGTGGACCGGAAGAAGCTGCTTTAAAAAATCAATGCCGGACATTCCCGGCATTTCAATATCCAGGGTAAGCATATCCGGCTGCAGTAGCGGGATCTTTTCCTGGGCGTCAAGGGCATTTACTGCATATCCTACAATCTGGAAACGGTCATCCGCAGAGAGAGAACGGATCAGCCAGGTGCGGAACAAGGGTGAATCATCCACCACCATTAATTTTAATTTATGATCCATGATCATAATGCCTCCTTAATAAGATAACTGTAACAACGTATGAGATAACCTACGGGATCAGATCTTTCGGTAAATAGCCGGTTCAATATAGGAAAACGGGCAGCTTTCCTTATCCAGGCTTTCAGAATGTCCGATAAATAAGTAGCCTCCCGGAGCGGTAGCATCATAAAAGCGCCTTACCAGTGCCGCCTTCGTAGGACGGTCAAAATAGATCATCACGTTTCTGCAGAAGATCAGGTCAAACTTTTTGCGGAAATGGATGGGATCCATCAGGTTAAAGGAACGAAAGATCACATTTTTCCTTAAAGCATCTGAAACAGTATAGGTTTTATCTCCTATGGGAACAAAATAGCGTTCCTGCCAGGAAGGCGGAAGTTCTTTTAAGCTTTCAAGGGAATATCTGGGCTCCATGGCAGAATCCAGAACACGCTGGGAAATGTCCGTAGCAAGGATACGGGTATCCCAGCTTCCGGGAATAGCGGAAAAATATTCTTTCAGATACATAGAAATGTTATAAGGTTCTTCACCGGAGGAGCAGCCCGCACTCCAGATAGCAATAGAACGATCCATAGAATGCTTGTTTGCAAGCTCGGGAAGAATATGCTTCTGGAGAAAATCAAAATGCTCCTTTTCCCGCATAAAGTAGGTATAATTGGTAGTCAGCTTGTTCAACATAACAGAAACCATCTCCGGATCTTTGCCGGAGATGATCTCATCTACGTATTCTGTAAAACTATGGAATCCTTTCTGCTGCAGCATATTAGTAAGACGGCTGGTGATCAGCTGTTTTTTGTGGCTCAGGTTGATACCATAGCGCTGCTGGATATAGGTATAAAGGCGGTTAAAATCCCCGTCACTTAATGTAAGCATTGTATGACCTCCTTAGGAATTGGATCTACTCCAGAAGTCTTTCCAGCACCAGCTTTTGTGGTTGACGAAAAATTTTATCACAAAATCAGGTACAGAAAGATTGTGGGAGAACATTAAGGACTGACCAGGGACTTGCAGTCAAAAGACATGAGCACAGTACCATTTTCAAGTGTGATCATACCATCTAACAGCTTCTGTCTGCGTTTGATAGGGATTGGACGTACATCCTGCAGGTCAATGTCGATCACCTGCTGTACGGAATCTACAACAATACATACAGGAAGATCGTCTACATTTAAAACGATAAAGCAGGTCTTACTGTTGTATTCCAAAGCAGGCTTGCCCATATAGAGCCGTATATCTACTACCGGAAGGATCTGACCACGTAGATTGATGATTCCTTTAATATAATCAGGTACCAGTGGAATATGAGTGATCGCACAGTCATTGATGATCTCCGTTACGTTATTGATACTCAAAAACAGAGTCATATCTCCCGACTCAAAAGTAAGACAGCGTTCAACGGACTGGTTTTCAGCCGGTACGTCTGTCTGGATATTTGTTTCTGTTACTTCAGCCATTTTAAAACCTCCTGTTTACGCATTCTCTACAGCTATGGAATATAAGCTGAGGATATCAAGAATGATGCTGATATTGCCATCACCCATAATAGTACAGCCGGTGATGCCGTGGTCTTTCAGGTTAAATTCACTGAGAAAAGCAGGAAGAGGCTTTACGACAACTTGTTGTTCACCGATCAGATCATCTACAAACAGGCAATAAGAACGATCATTTGCTTCCACCCACAAAAGAATACCATCTTCCATCTGGGTAACTTCAGTAGGAAGGTGATAGAAGGAATGAAGCCGGACGATTGGATAAAAGCGGTCCACACGTTCCACCATTTCATTGCCATATTCATCCTTTATCACCTGATCTGCTTTTACTTTAAAGGACTGACGGATATTGGCGATAGGTATAGTAAAAATAGAATCACCTACTGTTACCTTCATGCCGTCAACAATAGCCAGAGTCAGTGGGATCTTCATGGAAATGGTAGTTCCTTCACCGTAGGTACTGGATACAGAAACGATACCGCCTAAGGATTCTACATTTTTCTTTACAACATCCATTCCCACGCCGCGGCCGGAATATTCAGTTACAGCTGTATTGGTGGAAAATCCGGGAAGCATGATCAGCCCAAGGATTTCCTTCTGGCTGTATTCAGAAGCAGGCTTGGTAAGCATATTCTTTGCCTGGGCTTTTTCAAGGATCTTCTGGGGATCCATGCCATATCCGTCATCCTTTACAGAGATGACAACCTCACTGCTGGTATGGGAAGCAGAAAGAACGATCTCACCCTGGGGATCCTTACCGGCATCAATACGTTCCTGGGCCGTTTCTTCAATACCATGATCCATGCTGTTGCGTACAATATGCATGATCGGGTCCTGAATGTTATCTACAATCGTCTTATCTACCTCAGTATCTTCGCCCACAATGGTCAGACGGACGTCTTTTCCCAGGCTTTGCTTCATATCGCGTACAATACGGTTCATTTTCTGGAATACACCGGAAATAGGGACCATACGTAAAGACATGGCAATATCCTGAAGATCATTAGTAAGTTTACGCAGCTGACGGGCTGATTTCATAAAATTATCCCGGTTGTCCCTTGGCAGCAGGTTTAATTCAGGGGAAGATGTGACCATAGATTCTGTGATCACGATCTCACCTACGATATCCATCAGGCTGTCCAGCTTCATCAGGTTGACACTGATCAGATTCTGCTTGACCGGGGTATGAGTAAGCTGCGGAGCCGCTTTTTTTGCAGCTGTATCCGGGGATGAAGCTGTTGATGCAGGTGATTTGGAAGGGGAAACTTTTTTTGTTTCGACTGTCGGAGCCGGAGCTGCTTTTGTGGCATCTACAAGCTCGTAAGAACGGATATGGTTCTGTGTCTTTAAGATCCCTTCAGCTTTGGAAGCATCTTCCCTGGAGTTAAAGGCAAGGAAAAAGCCATTTTCTGCGATCGTCTGGGAAGTATCCTGATCTGTTTCCATATCACTGGGGTAAAAACGGAAGTTTACATCACATTCCTTTACTGCATTTACGATCATATAAGCGCGCAGATTCTCCATTCCCACGCCTTCTTCCAGAAAAACATGGAAAAAGCAGGCTGCATCCTTATCATCAGGAAGAGAAGAAGGAGCAGCAGCACCAGAAGCTGCAGGAGCAGCCTGTGAAGCTTCCGGTGCTGCAGGAGCAGCACCACTGATCTTCTTCAAAAAAGAATTGATCTCATTGGAGAACGCATCTATATCAGTAGAAAGAGGTACGCCCTGTTCTACTTTCTCAATCTCGCTCCTTAAGTAATCTTCTGAACGGAACATCAGGTTGAAAAGCTCTTTCTTATGCTCAGGATCCAGAGTTTCGATCCCTTTATCACGGATATAAAAAAATACATCTTCAATACGATGGGCGATCGTGGAAATCGAATTAAATTCCATCATTGCAGAAGAGCCTTTGATCGTATGCATGATACGGAAGATCTCATTTACGTCATCGGTGGAAAAATCACCGTTTTTCTCATCAGCAACCAGCATTTCGTCCAACTGGTCTAAAAGATTGTTTTCTTCATAAAGGTATGCATCCAGAATACTGCTGTCCATACCACTGCTCATGTTGTACACCGCCTTTTTTCATAATAATCAGAATAGTATTTCTTTTAACTTTATCGGCAGTGGTTGAAAATGGATAAGGGGATTTCAAAAAAAGAAACAGTGAGTTGATAAAGCAGTTATTAAAAACAATAAAAAGCCGATAATCTGTGTGAAACAAACTATATGATCATTTTCGGAGGAAACCGTAAAAATGGCGATTAAAAGAAAAGAAAAAAGAAGGCTTTTGCAGACAGCGGCTCTCTTAATGCGGGCAAATGAAAGAGTGTTCATGGGATTCGGTCAGAATACAGAAGAAGTGATGATCGATGCTCTTTCACAATCTCAGGAAACAGCCCTTTTGTTGGGAACAGAGCTGGAAAATACAGGAAAGGCAGACCTGGTCCCGATTCTGGAAACGTACTGTGAAGATCTCTATGTCATGAGCCAGAACCTTCACAGTAAAAAACAGATGGCGAAGCTGTACAAAAAAATAAAGAAAGAATTGAAACTCTTATATGATCATATAGAGAACGAGATCGAAACAGACCGTCTCTGTTTTGTCTTTCTTCCATATAAAATGTCTATGTGGGATTCTATGGAAACCGTCTGGAAAGCGGCAGATAAGGATCCGGATTGTGATGCCTATGTTGTACCGATCCCATATTTTGATAAAGACCAGGAAGGGAATCTGGCAGTAGAGCACTACGAGGGAGATCAATATCCACCAGATGTTCCGGTCACAGATTACCGCACATTCCGCCTGGAAGATAAAAAACCGGATGCGGTGTTTATCCACAATCCCTATGACCAGAACAATAGATTGACCAGTGTCCATCCTGATTTTTACAGCAGCAGGCTGAAAAAGTATGCAGACCAGCTGATATATCTTCCTTATTATACTACAGCAAGTACTGGAAACGTAGAATCTGCGAAACGCCAGGCGGGAAGTGCTGGCTTTGTCATTGAGCCGGGAGCTGTTAATGCAGACTGCATTGTTACAGCAACAGAGCAGGAAAGAGAACTGTTTATCAATATTTTGTGTTCCGGACTTAAAGGAGTTCCAACAGAGCAATGGGAAGAGAAAGTGCAGAACTTTGGATCACCAAAGATTGAACGTGCCCGAAGTACGAAAAGACAGGACAGTTCTCTTCCAGAGAAATGGAGGGAATGTCTTTACAGGCCTGACGGAGCCAGGAAAAAGACCGTATTTTACAGCCTGTCTGTAGGGGCACTTCTGAACCAGCCGGATATGATGCAGAAGATAGAAGAGGTACTTCAATATTTTAGAAACAGAAAAGATCTAGCTTTGTGGTTCCGACCTCATCCTCTGTATGAACAGACACTGAAGGTGATGCGGCCCCAGCTTTTACAGAAATATAGAGAACTTCTGGCTTCTTATGAAGAAGAAGGCTGGGGAATCCTGGACCGCGGATACGATCTTGATCTTGCCATTGCTTCCTGCGACTGCTATTACGGGGATTACAGCTCTGTAGCCCAGTTGTTCTGGGAAACAGGAAAACCGGTTTTATATCAGGATTCCCTGGTAAGAGAAAAAGAATATAAGATCCCATGCTGGCCGGGAGCTTTTTGGGAAGATGAAAAAGAAGTGTGGTTTGTTCACGGAAAAGTAAACCTGCTGTTTCATTATGATAAACAAATGGACAGACTTTCCTGCATAGGAAAGATTCCGGGAGAATTGGCATTTAAGGGAGATCTGTTCCGTTCTGTTGTACGGGTAGAAGACAGACTGTATCTTATCCCATATTTTGCCAGAAACTTGGCCATATACCATATAGATAGGGATCAGTTTGAATCCATACAGATCCGTGATGCAGAGCATTTTATAGAACAGCCGTTATTCCTGAAAGGCTTTCAGCGAGGTAATGTACTATATTGTATGCCAGCATGGTATAACAGCATCCTTTGCATAGATCTTACTTCCGGACATGTGACCTATACAATGGCGGATAAGAATAGGGTACGTGGTATTCCGGGGGTATTTGGTGGGGTTGTTTCCATAGGCAGAAACATTTTATGTCCGCAGACTTACAAAATGAGGTGGCTGATCCTGAACACGGATACAGGAAAAGTATCCTGGTGCAGTTTTGCAGACCAGGAGAGGGAAATCACTTCAGTTACAGTCTGTGGTGATACGCTGGTATTTTTCGATGCCAGAACAGGATGTATCCTGAAAGAAACCAGAGAAGAGGGAAAAATAGAAGAGCTTTTATATATTGACAGCAACGAAATACAGCTATATGCAGTATCCGAAAATGAAGTGATCGCAGATGATCTGGGATCAGGAACTTATTTAAAGCTTTGTCTGGATGGAACAGTGGTTTGGAGAAAGACTAACTATTAAAAGTCAAGCCTAAAATAAAAGTTTTTTGAATGAATTG
>ENA-OPXI01000598-OPXI01000598.1-human-gut-metagenome-genome-assembly--contig:-NODE-598-length-24638-cov-4.147948_pt1 | contig 24638 bp, 29 predicted proteins | sample MGYA00241520_ERZ502032 | MGnify/ENA primary metagenome ERZ502032 (study PRJEB25962, sample SAMEA2042106) | human gut metagenome | biome: human gut; feature: human-associated habitat; material: faeces...
ACTCATACTGGAACATCCCATTTTTTTCGGCAAAGTCCCGGAGCATAAGTTTCTGGTTGCTGATGCTCATGCTTTCATTATCGCCGCCATCCTCCAGAGAGATACGGCAATAAAGGGCTGTGATTTTCTGATTAACTTGTTTTTTCCTGCTCATAGTGTTCTCCTTCTATGAACAGGGACACGATATCATTATAATACCATGTCCCTGTCCATGATTCAACTGCTTTACGCCGCTTTCTGTGCCATTTCCCGATGCTCCAGCCATTCCTCAAAGTGTTCGCAGGTCTGACGCTCGATCAGCTGCTCAAAGGCTTCTCGCATGGTTTTGTCCCCAGAAAACTCACGAACCACTACAAACTGGACTTTTTTATTCTGCTTCTTGTTTTTCTCCATAGGCTACCTCCATAGAATAGGGGGATTAGACGGTGGTTGCGGCAACGAAGTCCGGCAACGGACATCAAAAAACCTGTAAACTATCGTCTGACCCTGATTTCTTAACTTTTCAAATTTTCTTATAAAATCTCGTTGCTTTCGTTGCCGAAAACATAGATAGATCATAAAAAGCCTTTACTTGCGGGCTTTTTCTATATCAAACCCATAAATTTATCAGCAACGAACCCGGCAACCAACCGGCAGCCATCCCGGCAACAGACCGTCCTTGTCAGGCGATCCACTCCTGCGGAAGTTCCAGCTGACGACATTCTTCTTCACTCAGTTCTACAAATCCACCTTCGTTGCTGGGTAGTTCGTTGCCGGAAGTGTCCCGTTCCCAGCCCTTTTGTCTGCCATATCCGGCAAACATCCGGGGATTGGAAAAAGGCTTCCAACCGGTCACGACCGTATTCATGATCTCATTGATATTGTGGAGCTGCCACCGCTTCGGCTCATCAAAGGTATGTCCCAGCGCCTCCTTGAACAGCTGTTTTGAGCAGACCATGTTTCCGGTGTAGTGTTCCAGAAATCCCTGTATCTGTCCGGCTTCGGTGTCCTCCGGCATGAAGTCTTTCTGCACCTCCACCAGTTGACGCTGGATGGACTTGCTGAATTTCATGGAATATTTGCCGCTGTGGTAAATGCTCATAGCTTCTGCCCATACCTGCAACAGATACGCTCTGGAAGCGTCCTCGTCCTCCAAAATGTGAACCTCTGCATTCTCCGGGTAAATCATGATTGGGAGAAAGCGCCGGTTCCCGGCTCGATCCAGCGGCAGAAAGTCCAGCGTATTCGAGGAACCACCGAACACACACTGCCGAAGCCGGTCTTTAGGCTGAGATTCATAAGGTGTCCGGTAGGTTTCCTTCTGTCGGCTAATAAAGGAACGGATTTCTTCAATGCTCTTTGCGCTGCTGGTGGCAAGCATCTCTGACATCTCAATGATCCAGTGACCTTGTAGCTTTTGGAATACCCGGTCGTCATCCAACTTCTTCAGGTCATCAGAGAACCATTCGTCCCGGATCGCCAGCAGTCGGAAGAAGGTGGACTTCCCGGCACCCTGACCGCCCACCAAACAAAGCATTTCCTCATATTTGGAACCGGGACGGAATACCCGGCGTATAGCACCCAGCAGGAAATGTTTCAGCATTTCTTCCACATAGTCACTTTCATCAGCACCAAGAAAATGGTGCAGACAGGATCGGATGCGTGGTGTACCGTCCCAGACAAGGCTGTTCAGCACATCCTGAATTGGATGGTAACAATTTTCGTTTGCTACGATAGAAAGGGCAGCCGTGATCTTTTTCTCACTGGTCAGCTCATAGTTTCTCTCAAAATAGAGGAGAAGATATTTCACATCAGTATCCGTCAGAGCGCTGGTATTCCTGCGCCAGCCCAAGTCCTGTACAATGTCTACCCGGTCTGTCAGGAGATTAAGCCGGATGGCATCCCGCAGGAGTGGATCGCAGCAGAACACAATCCGGCAGTTGTCGATGGTGTTGGCTGTTTTTCCCTTGTCGGTAACAGAAAGGCTCTGCCGCACCTCATCAACGCTCTGTTCCGTCGCTATGGCTTCGGCTGCGCTCATCACAGCCTGCTGGGTGGCTGGCGATAAACTCTGATATTCGCTGTTCAATTTTCCTCACCTCTTTTCCATACTCAGCAACTACAAAAGCTCGTTCTTCTATGCTGTCAGACAGAAGAAGATCCAACAGATATTCGATATATGGCTGCCTGTGCAGAGCCTCCACAAACAAAGGATTCCAGTCATCCTCCGGTTGTTTGGGCGCATATTCTTCTTTCCATCGTTCCAGCAAACGCAGGTAGTCGCACAGCACCCGAAAGCATTTCTGCTCTGCCTGCCGGTATCGCATTTCCTCGCTGATTTTTCTTTTGATTACTCTCTTTTGTGGCGGATCGTGGCCTTTGCGGTCAAAGCTGATTGAGAAGTCCTCTGCCAGCTTTAAGGCAGCTTCTTTACTGCTTAGTCCAAAAAGACGGGAAGTGAAATCAATCACATCTCCATCTGCCTGACAGGCAAAACAATGGAACCGTCTGTCCACCTTCATGCTGGGATGCCTGTCATCGTGAAACGGGCAACAAGCCATCCCGTTGCGTCCTACTGAAATTCCATAAACCAAAGCAGCCTGCCTTGTGGTAACAGACTGTTCTACTGCTTCAAATACATTCGTTTCTTCTACCTCCAAACAATGCAAAAGGCATCCGGTTTCCATAGAAAATCAGATGCCTCACAATTCCATATCCTGTTTTCTTGTTGGAGCAATCCGTCCTTCACGCTCCCAGCGCACCCGGTTCTCCCGATCAGCGTCCAGTTTGCCTTGTGCCAGCTTCTCCTTAATGGATTTTCTGGCTTTATTTTTGATCTGCTCTTTGCCAGCCTGTTTGACCTCCGGTTTTAACAGCACCGCCTGTACCTTTTTGAGAACTTTTTCAGCAGACTGCTGTAATTTTTCTCGCACCCTACTCAGCAGAGTGTTCGCTATCTTCACAACTTCTGGCGAATTTTTGGCATTGGGCGATACCACGCTCTTTCGATATTTCTCAATTACTTCCATATCTTCAAGCTGGGTTTGTTCCCGAACCTTGTCGGTCACAACCTCCACCGCCTTGTCATAGGCTGCACCGGAAACATCTTCCAGCAAGGTTTCTACATCCTCAATTTTTAGCGTCAGTTCCTCCAGCTTTTGCTCCTGTGTCGCCAGCTGCTCCTTCTGCTTCATCAGGATATAATCCTGCTTTTCCAAATAGTCACGCCCACCATAAGACGGCTCCTGTTCCAGATGCAGCCCATGCCGTTTGGCAACGTCAAATAAGATTATCCGACAGACTGCATCAAAAGTCTGTTTCCGGTTATTGTGCTTTCCTTTTGGCTGTTCCGGTTTAGGGAGAGGGATACCCAGTTCCTCCAACGCCTTTTCCTGCTGGGGGCACAGCTCTCCATACCGATTTTCACAGTCAAATACATGGCGCTCATGGATGTGCGGAGTTCCTTCATCCAGATGGAGCGCCCAGTCTAAAATGTGGATATGAGAACCGAAACGGTTTTCAAATTCCTCATAAAACTCACTGACAATGAGCGCTAAAGTCTCTGGCGGAACGGATTCTTCCATAGTGCCGATCTGGTAGATGCTTTCTTCTGGACAGGTCTTGTTATTTTTCAAAAGATCATCCACAGTGCGATTGCGCTCAATGTGCCGGGTTTTCTCGTTCCGGGCGTTCTGAGCATTGACATGGTCGGCATAATGCTCGTAGTAATACATCCGTTCAATTTCCTCAAAGCTGAAATCCGGCTGCTCTGAGTTTTCCCGAAAGTCGTGGGTGGTAAAGCCCCGGTAACAGTCCCAGTACACATTTTGTCTGGCACGCTCAGCGTCAATGTGTTCGCTATTTTCTACATCGAACCGACGGTCATTGTGCCGGGGATTGTAAGTGCCATGCTTCCCAGATCGTCCATTGTGTCTTGTTAATTTCAAATATTTTTCCTCCTTCCTGCAAAGATGTTCTGGGCTGGGGAGGGCGGCAAAGCCGCCAGACCTGCGAAGTTTTGCGTCAGGTAATACCCAGTACAAGTTGACGCAGGCATCAACTTTCCCTGGGCAAGGCGTTTCACCCTTGACCCGATGAGGCTGGCTGCCCTCAACCCGCCAATGGGCATTGCCCCTTGACCCCAGCAGTGCGCTGCCGCCCCTGCACCCCGGCACAAAGGGCTGGCTGCCCTCTGTACTCCCGCACCGGCGAAGCTGGCCTTCACCGCAGAAGCGGTTTTTGCCAGTTTCACCGGCTCCGTATCCGTACATTTACGCCCATAGGCGAGAAGTGGATACAGAATACGCCTGCGGAAATTGCCGATCAAAACAGCGGGTGCAGACCCGATATTTTTTCGTAAATCGCCCTCATTTTAAGCGATTTTTTCTTCTGTCTGTATGACCTGAAAGCCATGCTCTTTTGCGCACTCCCTTGCAGCTGCCAGCCGTTCTTCGCTGTACGGCGGCACCAGCCGGATCGAAAGTCGTGACTTGTCCATCACATAGGTCACGCTACCTTCCGGCGTACTGCGTTCCAAGCGGCACAGCAGAGGGTACTTCCGGCTGAAATCCTCCAGTCTGCGTTTCAAGCTGGCATTGAAGGTGTAGATACTGGCAATCGTCTCGCCCTCATTCCAGTTGATGATGGTTTCTTTTTCATATTTAGACAGCTTCCTCATACAGTTCCTCCTCATAATCGGTGTTTGCTTTCAGCGCACGCAGACTGCGTCTAATCCGGCGGTATTCGTCCATCTCCATACGCAGATGATGGTAAAAGGCTTCGTACCACCTTTCCTCTGTCTCTGTCTCAATTTTACGAGCAAGATGAAGCATCTGGCTTTTCGCCTCCGGGTCAACAGTCAATGCTGTCAGCCATTTCAGCCTTGTCACTGTGTTGTGATGGCTGGGGCAGGCGTAAGCGTAAAGAATTTTCTTTTCCTTCATATTCAGTTTCATAATGATCTACCTCCATTCATTTGATGCGGTATGTTCCGCATCGTTTATTTTTCTGTCTGCCGGTCTGTCTGCAAAATATTCCTGCCCGGATTCTCTCCCAGCGTATTGTCCTCTTTGGTGCGCTCTTATCGTGGCGTCACTTCCCCGGAGGTCGTCCCCCTTGCAGTCGGTCATTCATTTTTCAAGGTTCTATGTCTCCTGACAAGAACCAGTTTACCGAAAAAAGGGGGCTGCTCCCGTATGTCCAAGACGCAGGAAAAACACATGAAAACCGCATATTTCCACGCTCTCGGAAATGTGCTATAATGAAAAACAAAAACCGATGGCAAGGAGGTGCTTTGATGTACACAAAACTGTCAATCCCGGAACGGCTCAAAGACCTGCGAGTGGTGGATAAGCACCTGACGCTGGAACAGCTGGCAGAACAGACCGGCCTGTCTAAGTCGGCACTGGGGAAATATGAGAGCGATGACTACAAAGACATCAGCCCATTTGCGATTGCGACACTGGCAAAGTTTTACGGAGTGTCCACTGATTATCTGATGGGCGTGTCAGAAAATAAAAATCACCCAAACACGGAGCTTCAAGCTCTGCATCTGAGTGACGCTATGGTGGAACTTTTGAGCAGCGGAAAGATCAACAACCGCCTGCTTTGTGAACTGGCGACTCATCCAAATTTTTTGCGGCTGATGGTTGATATGGAAATCTTTATTGACCAGATCGCTGATATGCGGGTGAACCAGATGAATCTGATTCTGGAAGCTACCCGGCAGACCATTCTTAAAGAACACGCACCTGGAGAAAATGATCTGTATATGCGGACGCTGGAATTGGGTCAGGTACAGGAGAACGATTTTTACAGCCATATCCTTCATGATGATCTGGACAGCATTGTCCGGGATATACGGGAAGCCCATTTGAAAGACAAGACCACAGCCGACCCACAGCCAACACTGGATGAGGTCAAAGAGAATTTTGAACAGGCCATACAGATGGGAACCGACACAGAAGCTATGATCCATGAGTTCTGTGATAAAATGCAGATTCCTTTTGAAAAAATTTCATCCGAGGACTTTTCGGCTTTTCTGCGGATACTGAGCCTGTCCAAACTGCTTAAAAACCCAAACAATATGCGGGGAAAAGCCAAGTCACAGCCGTATTATATGCCAAAAAAGAAAAAGCGCAGGTAGCAAAAAGGCCATCCACTATAAAAGTGAATGGCCTCAGTTTTTCCACCTTCTCAGACGAAAATCATCTCAGACCGAATGACTTCCTCTGCCCGGTGGCGTATGCTGTTCATGTGACCGACCCATGCAAGCTGGTCTTTTGCTTTCAATTCCTCCGTGACTCCCTCTGTTTCTTTTATCTGGGCAATGATACAATCCAGACGGTTCTGTGCCTGCTCATCCAGATCGGCAAGATATGTCCACAGCTTTCCAGACAGAAGCAATTCATTGTACCGGTCGGGACAATACTCTTGCAGATATTCCCTGTGCATCCGTCCCCACCGTCCGATTGGGCGGCTTTCCTCCGGCAGCTGTAAGTCTGGAATATAGTAGTCTCCGACCAGAACATAGTCCAGACCGTTACTGTCATCATGGATATGCTTTTTCAATTTCTCCATAGCGACCTCCTGTTTTCGTTTTATCCGAATCCAGTTGATCGTGTCCCTGTTCATCTGTTATTCAAGGCAACTGAACTCGTCACCATGAATTATGGCATATCTTTCCCCAATTTTTGATAGTTGAGTGAATGGGATGTTTCCCTCCCACGGCTCTCTCCGGTGTTGTAGGTGTCGATGGTTTCCTTACCCAGCACGGCGGCCAGCTCCTTGAGAGTGGTCGGCTCCTTACCGCCCAGAAAGATGGAAGTATCCATGTTTCCGATAATGGTATCTGCGTTATCCTTATAAATCGCCTTGAGCTGACTCTGCGCCTGCAACACCAGACAGGCGGAGATCTCACGGCTTCGGATGGTGGCCACCAGCTTTTCCAACTTGGGTATCTGGCCAATGTTGGCGCACTCGTCGATCAGACAGCGCACATGAACCGGCAGTCTGCCGTCGTACACATCGTCGGCCTTTTCGCAGAGCAGGTTAAACAGCTGGGTATAACACATGGATATAAGGAAATTAAAGCTGTCATCAGTGTCACTCATGATGAGGAACAGGGCAGTTTTCCTGTCTCCCAGAGTATCCAGCTCCAGCTCATCATAAGCCGTGACCTCACGCAACTCTGCAATGTCGAACACGGCAAGGCGAGCGCCGCAGGAAATCAAAATCGACTTGGCTGTTTTTCCTGAAACAAAATGTCAATAGTTTTTTCATCAAAAACAAAAAAAGACCGCCTATATTTCTATAAACGGTCTTAGCTAATAGTAACTTTCAAATTCCAAGTTTCTCAAAAAGGATTCTATTTCGCTTACTAGCATCATCAATTATTTTGTCAAACGATAAAATTTCAATGTATGCCCTTTTTTTATCATGATATTTATACATTCCTCGCTTGTCAGGTGTCTCAACAAAATCATAATCCTCAGCGATTTTTTTAAGTTTTGAAGTAATATCACACACTGCATACAAATAGAATTGTGTGTTTGCTCCGGTCTTAATGATACGCCCATTTTTGTCTTTCATTTCATTAGTACTAATTTTATCTACATACCCTAACATTTGAATAATCGGATTTTCAGCTTGTGTATAATCATTTCTCATCGGTTTTTTTAACTCAAGTATCACAATAGTTTCATATTCTCTTCCTGTATTTGGCTCATCCGAAACAGCCACAGGTTTATCTAATATCATTACATCTGTTCGATCTTCTTTGGGATTATTGTCAAAAGGAATATCCGAAGAAATGTAATCACAATATGCTAATCTTTCATCGATTAACCATAAATTATGTGCTTGATATTCTATTTCATCAGAAGTTCTCCTCATTGGATAAATCAAATTATGAATATAGGCTTCTTTGCTATATTTCCCAAAATCGTCCGATTGTATTCCCTTCTTAAGTAATTCCAAAATCACCTTTCTATGTGCAACATACTCTGCCAAGGAAGCTTTGTTTGCTTCGCTTATTTTAGCAAATTGGCATTGAAATTTTTCTTTGTAAGAATCCAAGCTCGCGGCACCAACATCTAAGGTTTTAATTATATCCTCATTATCCTTTTTTAACTGAGTGTCAAAACGTCTCTTGATTTTATACAACTCATCATCCAATTTCGAATCTGATAAATAAGGTTTTATAGCAGCAACATCTTCTGGCATATATTTTAACAGATGACCATACTGTGGTGCCTCGTTTTTTATAAAAGTACGTACTCTCTCTTCCTTTTTTCCTTTAACTTCTGACAAATAATCAACCAAATACTCTTGAACACTTTCTGACGCATTCAGTATTATTTTCTCCATACTAATTTCCGAATCATCATCTGTCGTAGCCACAATATCAAATGATGTCCGATTGGTTCCGACATTCTCGTCAAGAAAATTCCCTGATAATATTCCGGCATAAAAATAACCTTTTGCTGAATAAAGATTTTTGTCTAAGTCTACTATCTCTTTCTCAAGGTTAATTTCTTGAACCATTCTTTCATTTGCATATAGATATATTTTACTTGCTCCAAAAGAAGCGTCTTCTATCTGAGTATGCAAAAGAGAAAAAGTCTCATTTCCTATCTTAAATTCAACCTTCTCCGCTTCCTTCTTTATGCGTTCATCAAACATCTTATTTATAAAATATGTTTGATCATCATCTGCAACTTTTATCTTGGGACATTTCGAAGACATAAGATATATAAAACAATGTTGCATTATTTTTGTCGCAATTACCTCTCCTTTTTTTGGCAAGTTTTTCTTATAAGGTAACAGGCAATCCTCCAGTGATACTACTGTTTTATTATCTTGTTGTGGTTCTATATCTACCAAAGAATCATTTATCTCTTTTTGTGCCAGAGAAAAACAAAATTTTCTCTGAACCCAATCTTCGTCATCTTTAAAAGAACTTTCAATATTTGCCGTTTTAAAAGCCTTTAACCACGCAAATCTTCCTACTCCTTTTCCTCCTTTTTCAGCTCGATATGTTGAATCAGACTGAAGAAAGGATTTCATATTATTATCATCAAATCCAATACCGTTATCAGTTACCACAAATCCTGTAATATCATTAATACTGCTATCAATACCCTCTGCCTGAACTCTCATTTGTGGTTCTCTCACTATTTGCACATTTATATAACCGTCAAAGTCATTTTCATTTTGCTGTCTTTCCTCAATAGCATATATAGAATTTACTATCGTTTCAAAAAGTGGCATTAACGGTTTTGTTCTAGGCAATTCAAAATTTTTTACTCTTCCCGGTAAATCAATAGAGAAAACTGCCATTATTTCCGCTCCTTCCGCATTCCATAATTCATGATTCTTCTCTTGTATATGCTCTATATTATCAAAATTTTCTATAATCCTCAATGCAAATCTCCTTCGTTATCAAAAAAATCCGAACGACTGGCTTCATTCACCAGCATCCGGTTGATTTTCTCCTGCATCGTCTCTCTTGCGTTCTCACTGTAATGGAACCTCACAACATAAGTTGTCTGCCCAATCTTTTTTGTAAATGTATTGTTTTCCGTTTTCGGATTCATAACCTGTTCCATAAACTTCTCCTTTCTGTCATGTGATTTACTGGCGGGCAGGGTGGCAGACTAATCTGCCAAATTGCCTGCCAGTATTCTGTTCATTTGCCCGACAGAGAGAGGACAGTTATTGTCCCAGCCGGGACGGTATCTCGATCTGGAATTCTGTCTCTCCGTCAATGTCAACAAAGCACTTGAAACTTTTAATAAAATAATATCTTTATCAAAGTCATCCCTACTCTAAATAATATTTTCTTTTTTAAATATCTTTGTTGACAGTTAAGAAATATGCTGAAAAAGCTGATATTTAAAGGCTTTTCCCAGTCAACAAGAATGTCAACAACCAGTACACAAACAGTCAAAAAAATGGAAATTCAACAGTTATGACCATCCTCTCCCTGTCAGGCTAATCAAAAGGTATCTTCATCTGCTCACCTTCCGTAAGTTTTATAAAGCCATCTTTGTCCGGTTGGTTGACAGTCTCTGTTTCATCCTTTCCCTCTCTGATCCAGCACCGCTGTGTACCAAATCCTTCTTTTGAGAAACGATGATAACCGCCCCTCTTCCAACCAATGATCTGTGTGTCCATGATCAGGCATATCTCATTTGTCTCATATTTCCTTGGTTCGCCATCATAATGGTTAAATGCCTCTTTCCAGATCTGTCTGGAGCAAACATACGTCCCGGCATATCCATCCAGCCATCCCTGAACCTGCCCTGCCATCGTATCTTCCTGCATGAACTGTTTCCGGTATTCAATGATCTGCCCCTCGATTTCTTTTGGAAGTTTCAGAAGACTGCCTTTGTCCTTGCAGGAATTGAAGATGACCATTGCTTCCGCCCAAAGCTGGTCGAAGTATGCCCTCGATTCTTCTTCATTATCAAGAAGATGTTTTTCCGCCTTTGTGGAATCAACCTCGATTGCAAGGAAACGTCTTGCCCCTGTACGGTCAAAAGGCAGGAATTGCTTTGTATTGGTTGTCCCGGCAAACAGACATTGCCTCGGTCTGTCCTCTTCAAATTTTCCATAGGAATTCCGAAATGTGTCTTTCTGCCGGCTCAAAAAGGACTTGATCTCTTCATTGCTCTTTGCACTGATTGCAGCAATCATCTCCGACATTTCCATGATCCAGTGCCCCCTTAGCTTTTCATAAATCTTTTTATCTCCCAAATCCCTCAAGTCATCTGAAAACCACTCATCCTTAATAGCCAGGAATCGGAAAAATGTAGATTTTCCTGCCCCCTGTGTTCCTACAAGGCAGAGCATCTCATCTGCCTTACACCCCGGCTTAAAAATACGGAGCAGTGCTTCCATCATAAAATGCTTCAGGCATTCATAGACCATATCCGAATCATCTGCCCCCATATACCGCTTCAATACATAACGGATACGTTCTGTGCCATCCCACTCTAAGCGGTTCAGATATTCGCAGATCGGATGATACTGTTTGCTGTTTGCTTCTGCCCTCAGGGCTTTATCCATGTTTTTCTCATTTCCCAGACTATAAAACTGTTCAAAATACAGATAAAAGAAATCTCTGGTAGCATCTGTCATAGAGGTGATTCCATCATTCCACCAGAGTTTCCTGACGATATCGATCCTCTGGTTCAGGAGATTAAATTTCAGGCTCCCTTTCAGGAGCGGGTCTTCCCGAAGCACGATCATATAATTCTGCATCGTCCCTTTGATGGTTCCCTGATTTGTCACCGCCAGATGGGATCGGATCTCCCTTATGGCATCCACATCCGCCATCTGCTCCATCACCTGCAAAGCGTCCTGCTCCTTTACATTCTCGCTCAATCTTTTCCACCTCCTTTCCTTTTTCCTTGACGATTAGTTTCTTATCCTCTTCATCACCGAAGAGCAGAATATCCAGATAGTATTCAACGATACTCAGCTCCCTCAATGCGGTAACAAAATGCCCATCCCATTCTTCCTCTGGTGTTTCGGGTGCATAACACTCTTCCAGAAGCAGTGAGCGGTAATCCAGATATGCTTTTGTAAATCTGGCACATTCTGTTTTCCAGTCTGTTTCTGGTGTCTTCCCTTTTTCTTTCACCAGAGACTTTTTCCCAATTTTGGGAGAATCCCTTGCCCTGTTCCCATAGGAAATCCCAAAATCATCTACCAGCTTCAAAGCAGCCTCTCTGGATTTTAGTCCGAAGAGCTGGGCGGTAAAATCGATCACATCCCCGGTACACCCACAGCCAAAACAGTAATATCTGCGGTCTACTTTCATGCTCGGTGTACCCTCATTATGAAAAATGCACCGGATCAATCCGCTCCTGTTGGGCTTAAATCCGTAAAGTTCCGCAGCCTGCCTGACCGTCACATTCTGCTTTACTTCCTCAAATACATTCACTTTCTATCCACTTCCTTTCCAACCCGTTCAGATATGACCGGGTTCAAAATAAAAAAAGAGCATCCTGACTTTTATCCAAAACTGAATAAATCAAAATGCTCTTTATAGGGAATCCCTGTCATGATATTTCGTTTTTGTTTTTCTTCTGGCAGCATTTTCTTCTGCGACCCGCTTTTTATTGGCAGCCAGTTTTTCAAGAACACTCGTCCTTGCCTTCTTCTTGATCTGTTCCGTATTTGCTTTTCTGACCTCTGGCTCCTGAAGATTTTTCTGGACTTTTTCAATAACTGTTTTTGCTGCATTCCGTAATTTATCTTTCGCCATCTTAATCACATTTTTGGTAATTGTTTTTGCCTTATCAGAATTATTTGGATTCTGGACAATGTTATTGCAAAGCTGATCCAGAAGCCTTATATCCTCTTCCTGTGTCTGTGCCCTTACTTTTTCCGTAACGACTTCCACCGCTTTGTCATAAGCAATCTCCGATACTTCATCGATCAGAGTTTCATTATCCATAATTCTTTCTTCCTGCTCCTTTATCATCTGTTCCTGCCGGGCAATCTTTTCTTTCTGTGCCTGAATGATAAACTCCTGCTTTTCCAGATACTTCTTTCCGCCATATTCCGGTACTTCCTCAATCTCCAGCCCATACTGCCTGCAAACATCAAACAGAAGATTCCTGCAGATCAGATCAAAAGTCATCTTCCGGTTGTTGTTTCTTCCTCTGGGCTTATCTGGATCGGGAAGAGGAATCCCAAGTGCTTCCAATGCCTTTTCCTGTTGCGGACAAAGTTCCCCATATTTATTCTCACAGTCGAAAACGTGACGTTCATGGATATGGGGAGTAGTCTCATCCATGTGGAGTGCAAAATTCAAAATATGCACATGGTCTCCAAACATCCCCTCAAACCTTTTCATAAAAGAATCCGCAATATGAAAAAGCTGTTCTCCCGATATATGCTCCCCTTCCTTTCCTATCTGGAATATCGTTTCTTCCGGACAGGTCATTTTATTTTTCAGCAGATCTTCCGTTGTCCGGTTTCTTTCCGGATGGCGGTTTTTCTCATTTCTGGCATTCTGCCCTTTTATAAAATCGCTGTAATGGTCTTCATAATACATCTTCTCAATATCATGAAAACTTGCCTCCGGCTCGACCGCTCCCCAATTCCTAAATGTCTCATCCGAAGGATTCTGGACATATCCCCGGTAACAGTCCCAATAGATATTCTGCTTTTCCCTCTCCGCATCAATATGCTCGCTGTTAGCAATATCAAATTTTCTGTCATTGTGCTTTGGATTATAAACACCATGTTTCCCCGATCTGCCATTATGCCTTGTAGCTCTCATTCTTCCGATTCCCCCTTTCATCAATTCTTCATTTTTTCATTTTTCTTTTTTCCCATTTTGGTCTCCTCTGTGGTCTTTTCATTATCTGCCTCTTGCGTTTCACAAACTTTTTTCATGTGGCGGTCATTCCCGAAAATGATTTTGGGTAACACAATTCGCCAGATAATACCCAGTACGACTTGACGCAGGCATCAAATCACTGGGCAAGGCGTTTCACCCTTGACCCGATAATGGGCTTTGCCCCTTAACCCCAGCATGGGACTGCCGCCCCTTTGCATTCCCTGAACAAAGGGTTCCGCCCTCTGTACACCCGCCGGACAAAATGTAATTTCCGCCACTGTCCCATCTGTCGGAACTTCCATCTCGCCCGGTTTTTCAAAAATCCTCTAATCGGATTTTCTCAAAAAATAAGAGCCGACACTTTGTCACTTTTTTGGGAAAAAGTCCAATCGCATCGGCTCTCATATTTGACCTTACCGGTCATATTCAGTTTTTTCTTTGCATCCTCTCTGAGCTATAATGAGCAAAACAAAAGGCACCAACTTTTTTACGGTTGATGCCCTTTGGGTTACTCACTATTCAATTGTATTACCTATTTTTGTCCGACTGAGAAAGTACGCTGGCTGCAAGGCTTTTTGTTGTATCTGAATATTTATTGCTCTTCAATACCATAGAAGCCTTTGTTTCCATTTCCTTTCCTGTCATGTTTCCGGAATTTCTCTGAGATAAAACACTGGCAGCTAATGATTTTTGAATCTGGGAACTACCTTTTGATCTCATAATATCCGATGCATCTGATGCAAGCTTTTGTCCACTTACTTTTTTATTCATGCTGAGCCTCTCTTTCTTAAAAGAAAGGATGTAATCGTCAAACACCCTTGATTAAAATGTTATGAATTAGTCTTTTTTGGTATCTTTGTCCTGAGATTCTTTACGCGGAAAGCAAAATACCTTCTTACCAAACTGACGAGCATACAAACGCTGCCCATTTTTCAGTGTGATATATGGCGTAAAAACCAGTTCACTCTGATCACATTTCTGCATGCAATCTGCCTCCTTTCCAAAAGATTTTTTCCAGACGAATCGGGAAAAGTATGGAAATCGGCAGAGACAAATACTAAAATATATGTTGAAAGTATGGATTTAGTAGACGATCCTTTGTCTCTGCTATTTCCGATTGAGTTCATTTGAGGGCCTAATCTCGAATGAGCTCTTTTTTTGGAATCAGAAGTATGGCAAGCTTATACCATTGTGACTGCTTCATTCAAATCGAATAGCATTAAGTTGAGTTCTGGAACAAGTACCCCATTCACTCGATATGAAGTCTGCCTCAAATCCCAATCACACAATCGTGCAATCGTATTAATCAGATCTTTAGCATTCCACCTAACCGATAAAACTCCATTCGATTTTTCTTTATAGAATTGTACCGATTTATCATCGTCTTCTTCACAAGTTTGAACAGCAATTTGCTTTTCAGCTTCATTGATTAGAAGTTTTACGTATGCAGGATATTTCATTTTCATAATCACAGATTTGTTAAATGTAATTCCATTATTCGTAATTGAGATATATGGTACACCTTCGCTAAAGTCAAACGTCTTAAAGTTTGATAAATCAATCACCTTGCTCGCCTCCTTTCTGTGTCCATAGTGATTATAACATACTTATTTGTTTCATTCAATATGTTTTCTATTTGTCATCTTGTTTTCGTCTTTGATTTGCGTCATATTTGTTTGTATTTTTCGTTTCATTACTTTCACTATTTTTCAGGATAAGTAAAACAAAAGACACCAACACTTTAGAATTGATGTCTTTGAAGTTACTCATTATATCATTTATGTAGTAATATTCCCGTTTCATCTCTTCCAGATCTTTTTTCACTGCTTCGTTCAACATTATTTACTGCATCTTTCATATCTTGATACAGACTACTATAAGGATAAGCATTTATTTCATCTGTCTTAAGCAAAAATTTGCCTTCAAAATAATTTGCCATCCGATTGTTTGAATAAGAAATTTCATTGAGTTTTCTGGAAATATCTTCGAGATTTTTTTCGAGAAAGTTATTTTCATCTATATTTCCAGAATAACAAATCCATCTGGAATACTGTTCGTTCTTTTTTGTATTTCCTTTTCTAAATGAAACATGAACTCGTATCATAGGCGCAATTGCAGTTACAATATTTGCCCCCGATCTTGATATATATCCTGTAATTTGTTCATTAGGATATAATGTCATTGCATTTTTAAATATTTCATCAATTACAAAATTATTCTCCCCACCATTATTCTTTAATTCCTCAAATGATATTTCTAAATCGGTTGCTTCAGATTGTCCCGTATTTGTAACAGTCAGATACAGTAATCCTGTCTTCTCAGTTAAATGAAACGAAAGCAATGGACTCAAACTATCTATGTACTGAACCCTCGTTTTATGACTAAAATATATACTACTTAGTACTGCAATACCCGAAACTAACGTTGAAATAAAGGCTATCGTATTTGATATTGAACTATCGGCAATTGTGTGAAGTAATGCCAGGATTTCCTCTACTTTTGTTATATCCATCGTATCTTCTCCTTACAGCATATTCCCATATAATTTCTCTGATTATATTCCATTATAGTTTTCGTATCTCCAGCGCAGAAAATCACGATTTGTAAAATCTGGAATAACAATTCTTGGTGGTATGGATGCACCATAATCCATTCTTGCCCTTGATGATAATTCAATAACACCATCCGGAGAAATTCTCAAATGACCTGTATCAAACAATGTATGGATATCCGTCCTCATTGCAAATCCATTAGCAACAGTATCTTCTCCCTTATATTTAAAAGGTTTGATGTGAGCCGCTTCCAAAATTTCTGGCATTGTCACATTTGTAATAATACACCGTTCACATGCTTGCAAAACGGATTTTCTAAAAGCTGCTTGATTAGGACGATATACTCTGTTTGTTTGTACTCTTTTACGTTCCACTTCATCTGCATATTTTTCTAATCTCATGCGATTTAATACATCAATTAATGAATCATGTTTGATTTGTTCATTCAAAATTTGTTTGATTTCATCTGTCAGATAATCACAAACAAAGTATTGCTCACTCATACGATCATGCTTTGATTTCATTTCCATGTATCCATAATTTGATAGAAACAGAAAATATTCTCTAGCAATACGGATATCATTAGCACCGGGAGTACAATCGGGCCATTTCGATATATCAACAGTTCCATCCCTATACCATAATATAAAATTGACATAATCCTTTAATTCTGCATGGCAACCTGACAAAGGAATTACAATTCTAACCAATTCCTCAGTCGTAAGATATCCCTCCCCATGTTTCAACAACTCACAAGTAATCTCTAATATGAGTTTCAATGGATATAGTATCAAACCATGCTTTAACCATAGTTCACATTCTTCTGGGGACTGAACTTGTGGATTAGGTAATCTAAATGTCTGAACTGTAATTGCAGCAAATTCTGTTTGAGAAATCTCCCTATCGGCGACTCTCCGTCCAAAATCTGTTAATTCTATTTTACCGGAGCGACTTCCCGGTGCAATTAAGTTTAATGCTCGCCAATATTGTCCTGAATTTCTAATTAAATTTCTCTCACCAGTTCTTCTTGCCAAATCTACACCAACAGATTCTTCTGTATCCTGAGATAGCTCAACTAACTCCTTTGCAAATTCATCCGAACTATATTTGATTCCTTTATTCAAACGTTCGAGTTTTCTCATCCTAAATAATACACCCAATAAAATAACAGGATCATTTAATCCTTCAGTGCATTGCAAACATGCCCATTTCCATTTAAAGTCTGAAAATGGTTTTTCAGGAATAAAATTCTTATCAAACATTTCCTTGTTCTCCTTTGTATTGATTAAATACTTCAGCAACCGCATATCCTAATAAAGGAGGTACTGCATTCCCAATTTGTCGATATACAGATGAATTGTTTCCATAGAACTCATAATCCAATGGAAAACTTTGCACTGATGCTAATTCACGACATGACATTCTTCTTTTCCCATTTGGATGTGGAAGAATTACTACTCCACCTTTATTATCTCCACGAGCAGTCACTGTAGGTGCAGGTTTATCTGGATCAAGCGGTCTATGTCCTAAATATCCGTTAAAATTTAACTTATATTTTGAATATACATGGTTAGGCATATTATTAGGCTTATCTGGATCCGGAATTAGTTCCATTGCTTCACTAACACTAATCCAACGAGGTAATCCATCTGCTCCTTCTTTACTATGTGTCGGATGTGGATATTCATATTCAAAATTGACATCCTTACGAACACCAGTAATTATTACTCGTTGACGAGTTTGCGGAACACCATAATCAGCTGCATTTAATACCTTATATTTGACTTTATATCCTAATTCCGTAAAATCTTCCAAAATCATCTGAAAAACTTTTCCTTTTGCTAAGTTTGTAATTCCTTTTACATTTTCAGCAAGAAAAAATTTAGGTTGTTTTGCATTAATTATACGAATTAGCTGTTTATACAATACATTTCTTTCATCATTTTCATGTCTTTTTGTATTTGCAACTGAAAAACCCTGACAGGGAAAACCACCTATAATAATATCACAATCTGGAATTTCATCCGCATTGATTTTGGAAATGTCCTCACAAACAATATGCCTTCCTAAATTCTGTCTGTATGTCTCTACAGCATCTTCATATAAATCATTTGCCCAAATGATTTCATGCCCTGCCATTTTAAAACCAAGATCTAAACCTCCGGCTCCACTAAACAGTGATACTACTTTCATATTCCGTTCCGCTCCAGTCTAATCAATTCTTCTCCTAATAATTTTGCAAATTTAACAGGAACAGCATTTCCTATTTGCCGATAGCAAGCATTCATAGATCCAACAAAATGAAAATTCTCTGGAAATGTCTGTATACTTGCACTTTCTCTAATACTCAGTCTACGTTTTCCGTTATAGTGAGGAATTGCACACACTCCCCCTTTGCCATTTCCACGGGCTAAAATAGTCGGCGATGGTTTATCCGGATCAGTTTTTCGATGCCCCGTAAAATTCCTATATTCAACCTTGTAGGCTGAATATATATGATTTATGACATTATTCTGAGTATCCGGATCCGGAAAATGGTCGATAGCTTCTTTAATTGAAACCCAACGAGGTAATTCATTTCCATCTTTTGAGTGAGAAGGTTTTGGAAAACAGAAAAGCATTTGTTCACCAAGATCTTTTCTCTGTCCTATAATCAAAACCCTTTGTCTTGTTTGCGGCACTCCATAGTTCGCCATATTGACCAAATTAACTGTTGTAATATATCCTGCTCTTTCAAAATCTGAAACAATTTGCTTTATTGCTTCTCCTTTTCCCAAACTAAGAATTCCTTTTACATTCTCTGCAATAAAAAACTTAGGTTGTTTTATTTTTATAGTGCTGTAGAAAAATTTATATAATTGATTACGTTCATCATCAAGTGTTCTCATTCTATTCGCAAGCGAAAAGCCCTGACAAGGAAAGCCTCCTGCTACTACATCAGCGTCAGGTAAATCATTAATATTAATATTTTTAATATCATCACAAATAATATGATTTCCTATATTCTCCTTATACGTTGCAACAGCATCCTTGTCTATATCATTTGCCCAAATGACTTCGTTGCCTGCTTGAATAAGACCTAAGTCAAGTCCACCAGCACCGCTAAACAACGAAATAATCTTCATACAATATTCCCCTATCTATTTTTCTGTTTTGTTATTATCAGGATCATCATTCTCACATACTTCAAATAATTCCCCTGCATGGCATTTAAATAATTGGCAAAGTTTTTCCAATGTATCATAATCAATGCGAGTAGCTTTATCATTATATAGGCTTGAAACGGTACTTCTTGAAAGCCCTGTAAGCATATGCACATCTTGAATCGAATATCTTTGTTTTCCCATTAAAGTAGACAAATTACAATGAACCGCCATAAGGCTACCTCCAATCTCGCATATCGCTCATTATAACTCAAAAGTCATCCATTGTAAATGACTAGTAATTCATTTTGACGTTTTACCAATACACGGTATTCATTATTTTTATAAATAATATAGCCGCCAAAGCACAGCTTTCGGCGACTATTCAATAAAAATATGATTTTTAGACGAAAGATTTCTCAATCTTTTTAATGGTTTTCTTCATCCGAATCCCATCCCTCAGCCCCAATCGATAAAAGAACTGCTCAGCTTCTGCCCCACTATCAAAAATAGCATCGCAGTATTCGCGAACTGCCTGTTCCTTGTCCGCTGGAAGCAGTGCAACCGCCTCCTGATACTTCCGTTCAATCTCGTCTTCTCGTCCCGGCTCTTTCCCTGCTTTCATCTGGCTGAAAGCTTTCTGCATCCGTTCCTGAATGATAAAATCCAAAAATTCCTTTAATGCTTCCTCTTTCATACTCATACATCCCTTTCTATCTTACACACCAGACGTTCATAATCCAGAAATCCCCGGATATACATTTCCCGGCTGATATACGCTTCTACTGCGTGTCTGGCCGATATGATCCGATCAATGATCGTCCAGAATTCATGACCATATTTCTCAATGTATGGCTTTAATTCATCCATCGTTTTCTCGCATTCCCTTTCCAGTTCAATCAGCTGAGGATCAATCCGTAAATATGCCTCAAGCCTAATCTCATTCCAGTCGAAGTAGCTTTCCACTAATTCTCTTTTCATAATCGTGTCCCTTTCTGCCCTCTTCCTACGTAAAAGAGCGAATCCATTCTTCTAAAAAGACGATTCCCGCAATCACAATTTCAACCGTACATGGCAGGAGATAAAACAGGAAGCCAGCCAATACCATTTTCAGGCATTCCCCGGAACTTTCCAGACCAAAGCCATAGCTTAGCAGGGCGGTCAGAAGAAAAATCCCTGCAATTACCCGGAAGATAACTGCTGATATTCCAGATAGGAACTCCACAAACAGTCTTATTACTGCCAGAGCAGCCATCACAGGCAGGAACATGATTTTCAAAATTAAACGTATGGCTTTCATCCTGCTTCTCCTTCCTATCCGGCATTCTTAACCAGATAATTCTGATACTTCTCAAGTACAGAATCCGTCACACCGTTTTTGTAGATCTTCCGAATATCTGTGATCTCTTCATCCTTTAAAAGTTTCAGCCATTCCAGAAGGTCTTTCCGGCTGTTTGCAAAATTACAGCACCGACCATCTGCGTATTCAATCCGGTATCTCATAAGCATCCCCCTACACATAAACCAGTTCATTCAGAATGACTTCATCCACTCTGTTGCGGATGTTATTTACCCTGCGGAGCCATTCCATCTGATCCCTGCCCTTTAATTCCTCTGTGACCCCCTCCGCTTCCATGATCTGATCCATCATGGTGTCCCTACGTTCCACGCAAATTTCATTCAGGTCGGCCAAATACGTCCAAAGCTTTCCTGTCAGCATAAGCTGGAAATACAAAGTCTGCCGGTAGTCTTTCAGATAATTCCTGCGGAGGCTTCCATAGAAACCAATATCTCTGGTTTCTTCCGCCACACGAATCAGCGGGATATAATAATCTCCCACAAGGATATAATCCAGTCCGTTCTTTTCATCATGTATCATCGGTTTTAATTCTTTCATGCATTTGCCACCCCTTTCTTTGGTTCTGCAGCCGGAAGCATCGACACTGGAACAAACACGCCTTTCGCAATATCTTCCTGCCGGATTGCTTCCTTCTTTGCCTCGATCTCGGCTTTCCTTTTTTCTTTTACCCTCTCTTCGTATTCTTTCTGCTTGCCATTTGCCTTCCGCCTCAGATAATTCTGGTGCAGCCTGTCCTTTCTGGCTTCCCGTTTCCGTAATTCTTCTTCCTCTTCCGGTGTCAGTTGGACTTCCCCAAAATGCGGTGGAAGGTACCTTCCCACGAAGTTAAAATAAACCTCGATCTCCTGTGTGGTCTGCTGGCTACCTTTCCTGTCCCTCTCATGCACCAGAATCTTTTCCACGAACTCATTGAGCATATAAGTGGTCAGTTCATCAAAATTCTGATATTTGTCCACCAGTGCAATAAATCTTTCGGCACAACGTCTGCCATTTTCATATCCGGCTACTTCTGCTTCCAGTCCAGTGATTTCCGCTGTCAGTTCTTTCTGCTCTTTGGAATACTGCCCATCAAGGACTGCATAACGTTCATCCGGCAGTTTACCGAGGATATTATCCTCATATATCCGGCAGATCAATTTTTCCAGTTCCTGCAGACGCTTTTTCGCTTCTGCCAGCCTGTTTTTCAGCCTCACGATTTCACTGGACTGCTGGGAACTCTGTGTTGTCTTCACTGTCTCAATGAACTCTTCCCGGTTCAGATGGGAATATTCTGCGATAGCCTTCAGCAGGTCTTTTATCAGCTCCATTACAATATCCGCATTGATCCTGTGCTGTGTCGGGCAGAGTGTTCCGACCGGAACTTTGCTATATGCAGAACAGGTATATTGAGGGATTCTTTTCCCATTATTTACCCGGTGTACATACATTTTTGCCCCGCAATCGGCACAATACATCAGCCCTGTCAGTGGATGTGCTTCTCCCCATCCGTCCGGGTATCTGCGGACATTTTTCCGAATTCTCTGGACATTATCAAAGGTTTCCTGATCAATGATCGCTTCCTGCGTGTCCTCAAATACTGTCCAGTTATCTTCTGACACATAATGGCTCTTTTTGTCCTTAAAATGCTTTCTGGTCTTGAAATTAACAGTGTGACCAAGATATTCCCGCTTTTTCAGGATTCCTGCCACCGTTGACGAACCCCACGCATAGGGGTCTTTGATCTCGTCCACTCTTCCCTGCCATAATCCTGCCCCATGCCTTGCCATGTGTACTGCCGGGATCTCCACCTGATCTTCTTTTAACTTCTTTGCGATCTGGTAAGGACCATATCCGTCCATCGTCATCTGAAAAATCCTGCGGACAACCTGTGCAGCCTCTTCATCCACAATCCAGTGTTCCTTATTTTCCGGGTCTTTCAGATATCCGTATGGTGTGGTGCTTGCAACGTGCTTCCCGGAATTGCCTTTTGCTTTAAAGGTAGACCGGATCTTTTTGCTCGTGTCTTTCGCATACCACTCATTCATAATATTTCGGAAAGGAAGAAAATCATCATCCCCATTCAGACTGTCATGGCCATCATTGATGGCAATCAGCCTGACCTGCTTCTGTCGCAGCATTTCCTGAATCTGACCAACCATCAGATAATCACGTCCCAACCGGCTCATATCCTTTATGATCACCGTCCCGATCTGCCCGGCTTTGATGGCATCCATCATGCTGACAAATCCCGGGCGGTCAAATCTTGTGCCGGATATGCCATCATCCGTAAAATGGATATATGGGGTAAGTCCATGGGATTCTGCATATTCTGAAAGCATCTGCTTCTGGTTCGATATACTGTTGCTCTCGCCCATAAGATCATCATCATGGCTGAGACGCTCATACAATGCGGTAAGTTTCTCCTGCATCCGTTTTCCTCCTTCCTTTCATTCTTCATTGCCTGTTTTCATTCCATATCCGTTCCTGTACCGGGTTCCGATGTTTCCGGGACGTATTTGCCAGAAAAGACACGCTGGATGCACATTCAAATCTGGTATCACTATGGGCAGGCTGCTCCGTTGTCAAGGTTCGTGTAAGGATCTTCAAAAAAGTTCCTCTCACTTAACCCATCTTTCGGACGCTGTTTTACAAGGTAGTAACGTAACTTTTTTAAATTTCTCTGGATTTTGTGTCGGTTTGAAAAATTCCTTACACTATATCCAGACTGGCGAGGCAAAATGTTGCCATCCTTTGAGAATGTTTTTAAAAAAGTACAATTTTGTGTTTTGGGCAAAAAATAAGCCTCAAGAGACTTTTTAATCATTTTGGAGCTCCAATTTCTTAAAAATTGATGATTAAGAAGTCTCTTCAAGCTTATAACACCGGCGGCCAGCTTATATTTCTTATACTGGCGCACCGCAAAGTGGTTTGGCTTCTCGGCTTCCAGTGCATCAAACATCAGGTCTACGGGGTTTTTGAACTCCTCGTCATCCTCACGGACTTCCATGGCGTTGATGAACTCAATGAGGGTGGAGAAGTTTTGTTCCTCCACCGGAGCCTCATAATGGATATAGCCAATAAGCGCGCAGTACAACAAGGTTTCTGCTTTTACCCAGAAATCGTCTCCGGCCTTGCCTTCGCCTTTGGTATTGGCGATCAGCGTTGTTACCAGCTTCAAAATGTCCTTTTCGCTATGGATATAGGCGAAAGGGTTATAGTGCATGGACTTCTTGAAGTTAATGGTATTTAGGACCTTGATTCGGTACGGCTCATAAATGACCTTGCCGTGCTTATCCTTCATAGGCTTTCCGTCTTTCCCCAGCTTGGGCGCACCCCTTTGGAGCATTTTTCCGCACTCCACCAGAATTGTTCCCTTCGGGTCCGTCACAACATAGGAGCTGTGCATCTGCATCAGGTTGGGTTTCAGCCAGAATCGGGTCTTACCGGAACCGGAGCCGCCAATCACCAGTACATTTTTGTTTCTGGCAGTCTTGGGGTCCTTGGGGCGGCTGTTCATGGTCAGGCTCTCCGTTTTCGTCAGAATCACATTGTTCTGAAATACAGGATCAACGTAAGGTGCAATATCCTCACGGGTTCCCCAGCGGGCCGAACCATATTCCAAACCATGTCGATATTTCTTGGCGTTCTTGCTTTTAAGATACACCGCCAGCCTCAGACCAGCACCGCAACACAGCCCCACCAGCAGATCCAACGGGTGCAGGCTGGGCCAAAAACTTTGCAGCGTCCCAGGCAGAACCGCAACCAGCGAAAGAAACTTTTCGGAAGCATCCGCCCCTTGTGCCATTCGCCATGCTTCTCCAAAATTGGTAGCAAACAACCCCAGCAGGATATACGGCATATTCAGCAAAACGAGCTTTTTGATGTCCAATGTCTTTTTCATCGTTCCAGCTCCTTTCGCTTGGTGCGATCCACCACAGCATTTTTAACCATCTCTTTGAACTGGTTAAGTTTTGCCAGTACGGACGGGCGCTCTGTTTTCGTTGCCTTTTTGACCTTTTTGTTGGTGTACTCTGTAAAAGCTGCTGTCAGAGCATCTGCATCACGGCCTTTGAAAAAAATCAGGTACTTTGGCGGAGAACTGCTACGATCCTTTTTCACCGCATAATCCACACCATATTTCCGGGCGATTTTCTCAAACTCCTTGATAGAGGGGTCTGTGATCTCAATGTTGGATATTCCCTGATTCTGCCCGACAAGCTGCTTCACAGTCTGTTTTCCATGCGGAACAACCGGCGCATCACGGCTTC
>ENA-OPXI01000644-OPXI01000644.1-human-gut-metagenome-genome-assembly--contig:-NODE-644-length-23378-cov-2.627878_pt1 | contig 23378 bp, 20 predicted proteins | sample MGYA00241520_ERZ502032 | MGnify/ENA primary metagenome ERZ502032 (study PRJEB25962, sample SAMEA2042106) | human gut metagenome | biome: human gut; feature: human-associated habitat; material: faeces...
ACATTCCGCAGAACATCTCAGGATCTGCATATTTCAATGTACCGGGAGTCGTCTGAATAATCACCGGCGCCTGCATCTGCTCCGCCGCCTCGATGACAGCCTGTACCATCTCCATATTTTCTGCATTAAACGCTCCTACCGCATACCCTTCTTTCTGGGCTTTCAGAAGCATCTCTTTCGTTGTCACCATTGCCATAATCTGTATCCTCCTCCGTTTTTTCCTCCGCAGTCCGCGCTCTGCCTCTACTTTTCTATTTCACGGATGACTACTTTTGGAAGAATCTCCTCCACATCCTGTTTCTCGCACAGCTGTGTTCCCGGGTGCAGAAGAGAGCCGGTAGCGCAGGCCACCGCGTATCGAAACAGCTCCTTCTCCTCCAGTTCCTGTTCCAGGCCGCAGCAGAAGCCCGCTACCATAGAATCTCCCGCCCCCTGAATTCCGCGGATTTCTACGGAAACAGGATCTGCCTCATAGATATGATCTCTGGTAATGAAAACGGCTCCCTTGTCTCCTCTGGATACGCAGACACAGGAAACGCCCTCCTTCACCGCCTGTTCAGCTGCCTTTACAATATCCTCAAGCGTCTCTGTGGGAACGCCGTAGGCGGCTCCCAGCTCGTCGGCATTCGGCTTGATTAAAAACGGCTTAGCCTGGATTCCTTTTCTTAAAAGCTCGCCGGACGCGTCCAGAATCGTCTTCACGCCTCGGCTCTTCGCTTCCCGAATCATCCGCTCATAAATATCAGACGGCACTCCCGGCGGCACGGATCCGTCTACCACCAGCACAGAAGCGTGATCCAGATGCTCCAGCAGGCGCTCCATCAGACGCTCCACATGGCTCTCGTCCACATGGACGCCTTTATCATTGAACTCACTCATCACCTGGGAGGAGCGGTCAAAAATTTTCACATTGACGCGAAGGCCTCCCTCTATCTCCTCAAACACATAGGGACATCCCGCCTGCTCTAAAAAGCCTCTGAGCTTTCTGGAATCCTCCATGCAGTCAAAGCCTATGGCCATATTTTTCACGCCCAGATGCTGAAGAACCAGATTGACGTTAATTCCCTTTCCTGAGATGTCGTTCCTTGTGGCGAGCACTTTGTTGGTTCCTCCATACTGAAACCGTTCTATCTCTATGGTTCTGTCAATACAGGGATTTAATGTAACCGCGATTACCATTTCTTTTCCCCTCCAGTTCTCTGTTTCTCATCCAGCCATTCTCTCATAGACCGGAAAATAATCCACACGGAAGTGGCTCCCGGATCCTGCAGTCCAATGGATTTGTCTCCAAAATACCTGGCCCGCCCAAACCGCGCTTTTACTGTCTTCGTGTACTCCACTCCTCGGGCAGCGCCTTCCTCTGCCTGCCTGAGTCCTTCCAAAAGGCTGTCTCCACGTTCTGCTGCAAGGCGAAGTCCGTCTGCCGCCGGCTCCAGGGCGTCCACCATCGTCTTATCTCCCGCCTTGGCCCGTCCTCTCTTTTTCAAAGCCTGAAGGGACTGGGAAAAAATATCGGCGAAATCTCTCAGTTCCAGGAATGTATGCTCTTTCCTTCCAGTCAGGCCGCTGATAAATACTGTGCCGAACAGGACGCCGGACGCTCCGCCCATCGTATCGAGAAGCGTTGTTCCCACAAAGCGGAACACGTCCTCTGGAGAAGACGGCTCGTATTCCGGAAGCGTGCGGAGTACCTCCATAAACCCCCGCTTCATGCCGGTTCCATGGTCTCCGTCTCCTACCTTCAAATCAATTTCCGTCAAAAAAGGTTCCTGCTTTACCACCTGCTCCGCTACGTAGAGCATCATGGCCTTTATATCGTTCCGATCAAGCGCTCCGCCTTTTTTTCTGCCCGCTGTCATCTCAATCGTTTCTCCCATGGCGTATCTCCTTTTTATAAAACAGAGGCGATTCTGCTCTTCTGTCATAATACGGTCTATAGCTGTCGTCCATTCTTAAAAAACTCAGGGAAAAACCTCCTGCTCCCTGAGTGGGGAACAGGGATTCCACATATGTGTCATAAACCTTAACGCCCCTCTCCCTTAGCAGGGACAGACAGTCGTTCGTCAGAATATAGGACTCCAGGACAGTCGTCGCCTTAAAGGGATTCAAAAATACAGCTATCTCCTCCCCTTTCTGAAGCTTCATATCCTCTGCCAGCATATCCACAATCCGCTTCATCACATCTCTGGCCGGTTCCAGAGGCCTTCTCTCTATGCCCATCTCCCCGTTAAAGCCCATCCCGTATTCGATCTGGCCCTCCGGAAGCTCATAAGCCTGTTTTCCAGTCTCCAGCACATAGGCCGGGGAAGTGGTAACGCTGGCTGTGAACAGGTTCTGGTTCGCAAGCTCAGCCAGACGCGCCGTCTCGTCCAGGGAAAGTCCGGCCTGCGCGGCCGCTCCGGCTATCTTCACAATCAGAGCTACCCCGGCGATTCCCCTTCTCTCCTCCCGTTCCTCACTTCCTGCGGAGGAAATATCGTCTGATACATAAATCTGCCTGGTTCTGATTCCTTCCATCTCAGCCAGCTCGCTGACCAGCTCAAAGTTCAGCATATCGCCTGCATGGTTGGTGGCGATGCACAGAACGCCCTGTTCGTGGGGAACGCTTCGAATCGCGTTTAGAATCGACTTGGCCGCAGGAGCAGTAAATACGTTTCCCAGGGCGCAGGCGTCCGCCAAGCCCTCTCCCACGCATCCAATGGGCCACGGCTCATTTCCGCCTCCGGCTCCAATCACCACAGACACTCTGTCCGTCAGTCCTTTTTTTAGCAGAACACGGAATCTCGGCAGCTGTTCAAACTGTTCCGGATATCCTGCCAGATATCCGGCCAGCATCTCGTCCATTTCCTGTTCTGCGTCATTAAGCAGTCGGTTCATTCTTCCCCCTCCTCTGTCCTCTCCATCGTTCTATTTTACATGCTCGCTTTTAATTTCCTCAGAAAATGCCCTGTACCGTGACAAATTCTCTTTTTCATGCTTCATAGCCACCATCATGTAGATGCAGTCCACCAGAACCAGCTGGGCCACGTTCTCGCTGGACGGCTCGTAAAGCTTTCCCATCTTGTCAGAGGCATAGTCGTAGGCGCTGAATATCACATAGTCGGAGCACTGCGTCAGCGGCGACTCCTTCACGCTGGTAATGGCTACCACCACTGCGCCGTTCTTCTTCGCCCTTCTCACACCTTCGACTACAGACTTGCTCTGTCCAAAATTGCTGACAGCGATAAGCAGATCTCCTTCTTTCATAATGGAGGTAATATTTACAATTTCATGGGAATCGCAAAAGTCTACAATGTAATACCCCAGCCTGTAGAGTCTGGATACCAGCGCTTCCGTCGTCAGCTTGGAGCGGCCTACGCCGATCACTACGATTCTCTTAGCCGTATCGATCCTGTCCGCCACCTGGGCCAGCACGTCAAAATCCATCATGCTCCAGGTATCCTGGATTTCCCTGATGCTCTTGGAAAAAATAGTCTTTCCTATCTCGTAGGGCGATTTTCCCACCGAAGCGCCATTGTATGCCAGCTCGTCCTCTGAGTTCTGGCCGTCCCCTACAGTCTGTTCCTCGGCAGACGCCAGCTTCAGGCGGAACTCGTTAAAACTCTGATAGCCCAGCAGTCTCACAAAACGGCTGACCGACGCTGTGCTGACTCCGCTTTCACGGGCAAATTCGCTGGCCTTCTGATACACAATATCTGTCTTTGCCGAAATCACATAATCAGCCAGCTTTCTCATGGCCTCATTCATCTGGGGATAACGGCTCTTAATCTCAATCAGTACAGGCGACATGGAATCTCCCCCCTTCTCTTCGGCTATCTGATGCACTGCTTTGATTCTTGTAAAATATTTTCACGAATTTATTTTTCATTAAATTTTTTTTCATTGAATTACGTTTAGTATAGATCCTTTCTGCTATTTTGTCAATATTGGTTTATATTTTATTTTTACCTTATCTCTTTTTGTGCATTTTATATAATCCCCTTTCATTTTTCTTTTCCACTGTCTGAACTTTCAGTTTCTGTGAAAAAATCTAAAAAACAGTTGCAAAATCTTCCGAATTTTGATAGAATAAATCTGTTTTTAAGCGCCTAACGCGCAGGAGCCGGCTTGTCGGAATGGCAGACGAGGAGGACTCAAAATCCTTTGGTGGCGACACCGTGCGGGTTCAAGTCCCGCAGCCGGCACTCCTTGGCAGGGGCAGGGGATACTGATTTTTGCACAGCAATGGTCAGTATCCCCTTTTCTTTTTAACTCAATGGCAGACTCTTATTCAAAGATATCACAGTCAAACAGGGACAGCCGCGGCTCATGAAAAGCCGTGTCTGCCCCTGAAATTTCTTCTGCACTTCTATTAACTTTTACTGAAAACAGCAGTTTTCTTCCCCTTAGTGATGGAACAGGCGGATTCCTGTAAACGCCATCACCATGCCGTACTTGTTGCAGGTCTCGATTACATTGTCGTCCCGAACAGAACCGCCTGGCTGGGCAATGTACTTCACTCCGCTCTTATGAGCACGTTCAATGTTGTCTCCAAAGGGGAAGAAGGCATCTGAGCCCAGAGTCACATCCTGCATCTGGTTAAGCCACTCTCTCTTCTCCTCCCTGGAAAATACAGGCGGCTTCTCTTTAAAAATTCTCTGCCAGGATCCCTCTGCCAGCACATCCATATGCTCCTCACCAATATAGACGTCAATGGCGTTGTCTCTGTCTGCTCTCTTGATTCCGTCCACAAACTGCAGATTCAGCACCTGAGGAGCCTGACGCAGGAACCAGTTGTCTGCCTTCTGGCCTGCCAGCCTGGTGCAGTGGACTCTGGACTGCTGGCCTGCACCGATTCCAATGGCCTGTCCGTTCTTTACGTAGCAGACTGAGTTGGACTGGGTATATTTTAAGGTGATCATGGCTACTGCCATATCAATCTTCGCGCTGTCCGGAAGCTCCTTATTCTCTGTCACAATATTGGTAAACATATCCTTATTGATATCCAGCTCATTTCTGCCCTGCTCAAAGGTAATTCCGTATACCTGCTTGCGCTCCAGCTTCTCCGGCTGATAGGACGGATCGATCTCTATCACATTGTAGTTTCCGTTTTTCTTGGATTTTAAGATCTCCAGAGCTTCCTCTGTGTATCCGGGAGCGATAATGCCGTCGGATACCTCTCTCTTAATCAGCCTTGCTGTGTCAGCGTCGCACACGTCGGACAGGGCGATAAAATCGCCGAAGGAAGACATTCTGTCAGCGCCTCTGGCTCTCGCATAAGCGCAGGCAATGGGGGAAAGCTCGCCCATATCGTCCACCCAGTAGATTTTCCTGAGAGTATCGTCCATGGGAAGGCCTACTGCCGCGCCTGCCGGAGACACGTGCTTGAAGGAGGTGGCTGCCGGAAGTCCTGTGGCCTTTTTAAGCTCGCTTACCAGCTGCCATCCGTTAAACGCGTCTAAAAAGTTAATGTAGCCCGGGCGGCCGCTTAATACTTTGATTGGAAGCTCGCTTCCATTCTCCATAAAAATCCTGGACGGCTTCTGGTTTGGATTACAGCCATACTTTAACTCTAATTCGTTCATCTGTCCTGCCTCTTTTCTGATTTTCTCTCTTGGTTTTTCAGCTATTTCACATTTTTATTGATAATTTTCGTCTGCTTCTCTCCTGTGGCGATGTCGATGTAGCGCACAAACAGAGACACCTTATTGTCAGGATTCAGGCTCTCCCAGAGCATGGACGCAAAGGTTTCCATATCGTCTGGAATATCTACCAGCTTAGGCTCTCCCTCAAAGCTTGGAAGAGGATTTCCGTCATGCATATAAGTGTGGATAAATCTGCCCTGGCCAGCAAGAGGCTTTTCGTAAGCATAGGTATATCTCAGGCAGGAGTCAGGACAGCCGCCGTCGCTCTTTAAAATAGACAGGGCAAAGTTGTAGCTGCCGTTCTCAATGTGCATGACGCCTGAAATCCGGGGCGTATAGTTAGGTGCGTCCGGCTCAAATTCCCTGCTTCTTAAAGACTGCTCAAAAGTGAGCTGGCGGTCCATTCCCTCGTAAATCGTATCTGTCTGATCTCCATTGGTTACAATCGTCTTATTTCCCAGCACCCTTACCGGCGCATAGATAATCAGGCTTGGATCCGTAAGCTTGGACGGATCAAAAGCCTGCGTGCGGATTCCGTCTCCCTCCTCCACAAACACACGGTTTCTGCTGTTTTCACTTCTTCCCATGATGAAATAGGCGGCCACTGCCTTCGTGCCGTCGGCGCTTCTTCCAATGACAATGCCTCTTCCAGGATATGCATTGTTTTTCAGTTCCTCAGAAAGCGAGATCTTATTCACCTTTTCGTCCTCCCTACACGGTTATTCAGTTCGTTCATTCTATTTTTTGCTGCTTCAGCGCCTGCTGATGCTGATTTCATTATATACCATCCCTCTTCTGATTGCCAGTAATAAAAACTGAAGTGTTTTTAGAAGCTATACTTATAAAAAGTTAAGAAATATTAATATAAAATTTCTGACATTTTGCAGAAGAATATTGTATAATGGGATCATTATCCTTAGTGTGCGCTGACGCTGCACGAATTTATTGCATAGGAGGAACTACCATGCGTAGAAAAACACTGTTCCTCGCAGCCCTTCTGCTTGCCATAGCGGTAACCGGCTGCCGGAAGAAGGAAACCATCGATTTATCCACGCTCCACACTACAGCTGCCGAAACAGAAAACCAGTCAGAGGAGAAGCCTTCCAAGGAACCCATCCAGCTGGATACGGAGCATACAGAGTCTTCCTCAGAAACAGAACATAAATATTCTGTGGATATTTCCATGGAAACCTACACAGACGGCGGCGTTTCCATTCAGTACCCTGTCCTCTCCAGTCTGTCGGATCAGGAGCTGCAGGAAAAGATCAATCAGCTGATTAAAGAGAATGCCGTTTCTGCTGCCAGGGCAAAGGGGCTTCCTGCAGAGGGCGCTTCCCTCACTGTGTCTGCTTCTGTGGAATCTTCCAACCTGAAGCGTCTTGTACTGTCCTATAAAGGGGAATTGAAGAAGGGCGCTGACACCGAACGGATTTTTTATTCCAATACTATTGACCTGGAGGAGGGAAGGAATCTGCAGCTGTCCGACTATGCGGATGCCTACACAGTTGCCGGCTATCTGGCGTCAGGTGATTACGTGTTTGCAGAGGCTCCCAAGGGAGACGAGGCTGCTGTCCGGGCGTATATAAACGGCGCGGGACGGGATACTGATTATTACTATAAAAAGCTGACAGAAGCCGATTTTTCTGAAACAGGCGCTTTCCCGGAGTACTGCAGCTTTGAACGCCAGGGTACAATCTTTGTGTCTGTGCCTGTCAGCCACGAGCTGGGAGATTACGCCCTCATCAAATATGTTCCGGATAACAAATAGAGAAAAATAAAGGAGATTTCATCCATGGAAAACGTAACGATTTTCACTCACCCGCTGATTCAGCACAAAATTTCTATCTTAAGAAAGAAGGAGACCGGAACCAATGAATTCCGCTCCCTCATTGAGGAAATCGCCATGCTCATGGGATATGAGGCTTTACGCGATCTTCCCACCGAGGAAGTAGAGGTGGAAACTCCGATTGAAACCTGCATGACCCCATTCTTAGCTGGCAAGAAACTGGCTGTTGTCCCGATTCTCAGAGCTGGCCTTGGCATGGTAAACGGCATCCTGGCCCTCGTTCCCTCCGCCAAGGTAGGCCATATCGGCCTCTACCGGGACGAGGTGACTCACGAGCCCCACGAGTATTACTGCAAGCTTCCAAGCCCCATTGACCAGAGAATTATCGTGGTGACAGACCCTATGCTTGCTACCGGCGGTTCCGCTGTGGAAGCAGTAGATTTTATCAAGCAGCATGGCGGAAAGAGCATTAAATTTATGGCTATCATCGCCGCTCCGGAAGGTCTCAAGAGACTTCACGAGGCTCACCCGGACATCCAGATCTATGTGGGACACGTGGATCGCTGCTTAAATGAAAACGCCTACATCTGCCCTGGTCTGGGCGATGCAGGCGATCGGATTTTCGGAACGAAATAGGAAGCTTCCATAAAAACTTTTGTCTATAGAGGATGCGGCAGTCTCATCTAATCCGATCATTTGCCGCATCCCCTTTTTTATTCTGCTTCTGCCTTTTGAAAATAGAAATCGCTTCCTTTGATCCTTACTCCTATCATTGTCTCCAATGGCACTATCTCCTTAAATTCGCCCCCAGCAGTCAGCATTTCCTGCTCCTCTCCCACATATTGATATTCAAATAAATCCTGGCAGGAACCGTCTGATAGTAATATCCCATCGATTGAAAAAAGAATCTGGTCATCATTCAAAATTGAATCTAACGTATCACTTGTTCCTGTCAGGCGAAGGCTTAAAGGAGAAACTCTGACAGACTGAATCATAACATTTCCTGTTTCTGTAGCAAGTTCCTCCTTTATTTGATACTCTGCAAATGCATCCTTGTAATTTAAAGTCCATTGAAGCGGCCAAGAATCGTAAACCAAAGTGTTCTAAACTGTATGTTCCGGTTCCAAATATCCTAGATTTTCAAAATTTAAAGAAAGTATTTTTCCATTATAATCTTTATCTGTTATATCGATTTTTCCAACTGTATAGTATTTATTGTCTTTATCAGGACTTTTATGAAGAATCAACCCAACTGTTCCATTTGTCTCTTCTCCTGATATTTGATAAGAAATATTTTGAAATCCTAAATATCCTCCATGGGAAACGGCTTCTTGGCTCTGCTTTCCAATCTCCTCTGGAATTTCTAATTCCAGGTAAAAATACAAGCGTTCTCCATCACTGATCAGCTGGCTGACTTTAATAGAAACATCCTGCTTTACAACAGAAGAAAATTTTTCCTTTTCTTTAGAAAAAGGTGCTTCCATATTTGTGAGTATCTCCTGTTCCTGTTCAGACGACGCACCGAAATATTTTAAAAAATATGGGGTTATATGAAAATATTCTCCAGCTGCTGCAGTAATTGTAACCAGCAGTAATGCCGCTGCCAGCAGTCCAGCTGCCATTTTTTTTGAAAATTTTCTGGTTTTCTGCGCTCTAAAATGTTCTGTTTTCTGACACACTTTTTCAAAAATCCGCTCTGTCTCTTCCCTGGATAATTCCTCTTCTTCACACAACAATTTCTGTATGTCCATTCCTTCCAGCTCACTGTCATAAATCTCTTCAAATAAGTCTGTAATCCTTTTCATTGCACAAACCCTCTTTTCATCAGCTCTGCTTTTAATAGTTTTTTACCGCGATGCAGCGTATTCTCTACCTTTTTTTCAGGAACAGATATCTCCTCTGCAATCTCTTTTACTGAGTAAAAAAAGAAATATCTCAAAATAAATACTATTCTCCATGGTTCTCCAAGTTCTTTAATTACTGCATGAAGAATTTCTTTCTGCTCCTTTTTTTCATATTCATCCAACAAATTATCAGAATCCGACAACATATTTTCTTCCAAAGGAACTATCTCCATATTCATCAAAAGCTGTTTTCTCTTATTCAGTGCTTTCTTTCTTGTAATCCCATAGCAATAGCTTTTAAAAGAACAGCCTCTCCCACTTTGAAACCGTCTTCCAGACTGCCAGATTGCTGCTACTGCATCTGCCATGGCTTCTTCAATATCCTCTTCAGATGCTCCACGCAGAATATTTGAGCATATCGTTTTTATAGCCTTCCCGTAGAGGCAGAGCACCGTCTTAACACCTTCTTCCGGATTTGTTTCCAAAAGGCTGATAAGGTTTTGATCTGTCATTATGCATCACCTTCCTTTTTATCTTTACTTATCTATTCTTTCATTTCTCATATTCCACTCACCTTTTACCAATTTTTTCTACATTAAAAAGCGCTGGAAATAACATTCATTCCCAGCGCTTTTTAAATAAATTATTCTATTTTGCTCTTTTCTAGTTCTTTTTTTCTGCTACTTCTCCCTGTCTCTTATAGATAGACTTTTCATTAACGCAGCCTCTTACGCTGGACAGAGGATAGATATTGGATTCCCGCCCAATGACAGTTCCCGGGTTCAGCACAGAGCCGCAGCCCACCTCTACCTGGTCTCCCAGCATAGCGCCTACCTTCTTCCTTCCAGTCTCAATTTCTCCGTCCTCGCCGTGAATTTTGACTAACAGCTTATCGGATTTGACGTTGGAAGTGATGGAACCTGCGCCCATGTGGGACTTATAACCCAGGATGGAATCACCCACATAATTGTAGTGAGGAACCTGAACCTTGTCAAAAAGAATGACATTCTTAAGCTCTGTGGAGTTGCCTACTACAGCGCCCTCTCCTACCAGAGCGCTTCCGCGGACAAAGGCGCAGTGGCGGATCTCTGCCCCCTTACACACAATCAGGGGACCATTTAGAAAAGCTGTGGGAGCTACCTTGGCTTCTCTGTGAATCCAGATATTCTCACCTCTCTTCTCAAACTCCTCCTCAGGAAGGGTATTTCCAAGCTCTGTCAGAAAAGCGCTGATTCCCTCTAAGGCTTCCCACGGATACTCAAAACCCGACAAATATTTATCTGCCATGGTATGAGTCAGATCGTAGAGCTTCCCAATTTTCATATCCTGTTTTTTCATTATTTTTTCTCTCCTTTTCCAGCAGAGGCAGCCCTTTTTGTACTGCCTGTTTTATAGTTCTGGGCGGCCAGCTCAAACTGGCGGCGCAGTCCCGCCTGATTGGCCGTGTGGACGGCCGCGTAGGTTCTGCCTGCCACAAACCGTTCCAGCTTTTCCATGTACTCTGCCTCTGTGATGCTTCCCTCCGCCACATAGGTCAGCCCCTTTTCCCAGCTGGCTGTCAGCTCAGGATTCAAAAGCTGGCGGATAGAAGCCTGCACCACCTCATAGATCAGCTCGCCCAGAAGCGTAGGCGTAATAACCTGTGTTTTGGCATTCAGGGACAGATAGTGAATGCTCATCAGCTTTTTCAAAATCTCCGCCCTGGTGGCGCTGGTTCCGATTCCGCTGCCCTTGATCTGGGCTCTCAGCTCCTCGTCCTCAATCAGCTGTCCCGCATTTTCCATAGCCAGAATCATGGAACCGGAAGTGTACCGCTTAGGCGGGGAGGTCTCCCCCTCCTTCACAGAAAGCGATTTAAGCTCCAGAACCGTTCCCTTCTTCAGGCCTTCTAACATCTGTGCAAAGGCTCCGTTTCCAATGACCGTCTCCTGAGAGCCTTCTTTTTCCCGGCTCTCCACGTCCGCTTCTGCTGCCTGCGGCCGTTTTTCCTTTCCGGTTTCCTCCGCCCCGTCGTTTTTCCCAGCGCGGGAGACGTCGGACACCTTCAGGTATCCTGGATCCTTCAGCAGCTTAAAGCTGGCGAAGAAATGCTCTGTCTGCGAGAGCAGCTCCACCGAATACTTTCTGTAGACTGCAGCCGGATAAAAAATGCTCAGGAAGCGTCTGACAATCCGTTCATACACTTTAGCGTTCAGCGGCGAGAGGGATCTTAAAGCTCCCATTCCCTGTCCGGTGGGCACGATGGCGTAGTGATCGGTAATCTGCTTATCATTTACATATCTGGTTTTTCCAATGGTTTTCCACGTTCCCCCTGCCAGGACTTCCTCCGCAAAGGCGGCGCAGGGCTGGAATCCTCTCAAGCCGGAAATATTCTTTGCAATCTCCTTCGCCACAGCAGAGGACAGCACCCTGGCGTCTGTTCTCGGGTAGGTTACCAGCTTTTTCTCATACAGCTCCTGCACTACTTTAAGAGTCTGATCCGGGCTGATCTTAAACAGCTTTGAGCAGTCGTTCTGAAGCTCCGCCAGGTTGTAGAGAAGAGGCGGATTTTTCGTCTCCTTCTTCTTTTCCACTGAGAGTACCGTTCCTGACATGGGCGGCTTCTCTGACAGAAAACGGATCAGCTCCTCCGCCTTCTCTCTCTCCTTAAAGCCATTATCCCGGTAGAGCGCAGGGGACTGGAAATACCTTGAGCCTTCTGCGGCCTTCCACTCCGCCTGGAAATCCATTCCGTCCTGCTGAAAGGTTCCAATGACCCGGTAAAAGGGGGTCTTCACAAAGCTTCGAATCTCCCGCTCTCTCCTGACTGCCATTCCAAGCACGCAGGTCATCACACGGCCTACCGATACCACCGTCCACTTGCTTCCCATAAAATTTGCAATGGCGGGGCCGTATTTCAGTGTCAGGGCCCTGGAAAAATTGATGCCCATAAGATAGTCCTCTTTGGCTCTCAAATAAGCGGAGGCAGCCAGATTGTCGTACTCGCTCAGGCTTTTCGCTTCCCTGATTCCACGCAGAATCTCCTCCTCTGTCTGGGAATCAATCCAGACTCTCTTTTCCTGCTTTCCCTTTACGCCCGCCATCTGGGCTACCAGACGGTAAATGTACTCTCCCTCCCGTCCGGAGTCGGTGCACACATAAATGGTGTCGATATCGCTTCGTTTCAAAAGCGAGCTCACAATTTTATACTGTTTCTTTACGCCGTCAATCACCTGATATTTAAAATCCTTCGGGAGAAACGGAAGCGTATCCAGACGCCACTTTTTATACCTGGCGTCATACTCCTCCGGGTAGCTCATGGTCACCAGGTGTCCGACACACCAGGTCACCACCGCTGTCTCGGACTCAATATAGCCGTCAGCCCGGCGCCCGGAAATTTTCAGAGCGCGGGCAAACTCCTGGGCGACGCTTGGTTTCTCCGCAATATATAAAGCTTTGGCCATTCTGTTCCCCCTTCCTAGCTTCCTGCCCTGTATTCAGAAATCACTGCAGCCGCAAACATGAGAGCGCAGCCTGCCAGCATTTTGGCTGTAACTGTCTCCTTCAGGAAAATCACGGAAAAAATCAGGCCGAATACAGATTCAAAGGACAGCAGGATCGACGCGGTATTCGGACTCAAATACTTCTGCCCCACATTCTGCACTAAAAAGCCCAGCATACTGGCAATCAGCCCCAGATACAAAAGCGGCCATGCAGTCTGCCAGTCCAAAAGCTCTCTGACATCCCTTACTCCCTCTGTGGCAAAGGCCAAAACCCAGAACAGAAGCGCAGAGACCATAATCTGGAGTACCGTTAAAAGCACCGGATCTCTGTGTCTCGTATACCGGTCCACATAGACCATATGCCAGGCCAGAAATACGCTGCAGAGGAAGGTCAGCACGTCTCCCAGATTAATCCCATGTTCTCCGTTCAGGGAGATAAATGCCAGGCCGATCACCGCCAGAACTGCAGCTGTCAGATTATTCTTCCTGGGCTTCACTCCGTTCAGCACCCAGTGCAGAAACGGTACAATAATTACATAGAGTGTCGTAATAAAGGCATTTTTGCTGGCTGTCGTATGCTGCAGTCCATAGGTCTGGAATACATAGCTCATTCCCAGCAGAACGCCCAGCACAATCCCGCAGTGCAGATCCCGGCGGTTCATATGAATCAGGCGTCTGTGAAACAGAACGGCCAGCCCCAGGGAAGCAATCGTAAACCGGTATGCCAGCACATAGGCAGGACTCAGCATATCAATGGAGTTTTTCATTACCACGAAAGTGCTTCCCCATATGATAGTAACCGCCAGAAAGGCCGCAATCGCCAGGGCTTTCGCCATTCCCATATGTTTCGTATCCATAATCTCTTTTCCCTTCTTCGGCACAAAGCGAAATATTTCCTCTCCGGGCCGAAGCAAAAAAACGACAGGGAGTCCGTCTGTTCCTCTGGACTCCCCCTGTTTTTCATCTATTCTGTACAAAAACGGTAAACCGTCTCCGTCTGTTTCTCAACGCCCGCTTTTATAACGGGAGATGGAAACTGCGGATGGTTCACTGCGTCTGGATAATACTGCGTCTCAAAACAGTATGCGCGGCGCGCTCCGTAGACCGCTCCATCCTTGCCTGGAAGGCTGTTGTCCAGGTAATTGGCCGTGTAGAACTGCACGCCTGGCATATCGGTCCAGACCTCCATCACGCGGCCGCTTTCCTTATCCCAGGCCTTCGCAGCCAGAGCCAGACCTTCTCTGTCCCGGTTAATTACCCAGTTGTGATCATAGCCGTTTCCCTTCACCAGCTGGTCATAGCCGCTCTCCAGATCCTGCCTGATTTCCTTTGCCTCTGTGAAATCCATGGGAGTGCCCTTCACCGGCACAACGGTTCCATATGGAATAGAAACCTCGTCTGCAGGAGTGAACTGATCTGCGTTCAGATACACCTGCTGTCCCATAGCGTCTCCCGACTGATGGCCTGCCAGGTTAAAATAGGCGTGGTTCGTCATATTCATGATCGTGTCCGCATCTGACACGCCTTGATAGCGGATGTGAAGCTCGTCCTGATCATTCAGCGTATAGGTAACGGAAATCTTTAAATTCCCAGGGAATCCCTGATCTCCGTCCGGACTTTCCAGAGTAAAGCAGACAGAGCTTTCGTCTGCCTCCTCCCAGGTTCTGGCCTCCCAGAGACGGTTTCTGTAGAAATCATTGCCGCTGTGGAGATTGTTCGGCCCATTGTTGACAGTCAGAGCGTACTCTCTGCCGTTCAGCTCAAAACGGCCGCCTCCAATCCGGTTGGCGTTCCGCCCAATAATCTCCCCTAAGTGAGCGTCGCTGGCCAGATAGTGTTCCGGGCTGTCGTAGCCCAGAACCACGTCGGCGAACTTCCCCTCTCTGTCAGGAACCAGCATGGAATGCCACACAGCTCCCAGATCGAGAAATCCGGCTGTCAGTCCGTTTTTATTTTCTAATGTATATTTATGCACAGCTTCTCCGCCCGGCATCTGTCCGAACGCTTCCTTTGTATACGGCATAGCTGCTCCTTTCGCCTGTCTGCTTTTTACTGCTCCTTCGCCTGAATATATCCCTGGGCTGTCAGAAGCTCCGCGCAGAGAACGGCTCCTCCTGCCGCGCCTCTTAACGTATTGTGGGAGAGACCGACAAACTTATAATCGTAAACGGTGTCTTCTCTCAGGCGTCCTACGGAAACGCCCATGCCGCGCTCGAAATCTACATCCAGCTTTACCTGAGGGCGGTTGTCCTCCTCCAGATACTGGATAAACTGCTTCGGCGCGCTGGGAAGCTCAAGCTCCTGTGGAAGTCCCTTAAATGCAGTCAGCTTCTCAATCATCTGTTCCTTGGAAGGCTTCTTTCTGAATTTTACAAATACTGCCGCCGTATGGCCGTCCAGCACGGGAACGCGGATGCACTGGCAGGTAATGACCGGCTCGCTGGCCTTCACAATCACGCCGTCCTTAATTTCTCCCCAGATACGCAGCGGTTCCTGCTCGCTCTTTTCCTCCTCGCCGCCAATATACGGGATAATGTTCTCTACCATCTCCGGCCAGTCCTTAAAGGTTTTTCCGGCGCCTGAAATAGCCTGGTAGGTAGTCGCCACTACCTCGTAAGGCTCAAATTCCTTCCATGCGCTGAGCACCGGAGCGTAGCTCTGAATGGAGCAGTTGGGCTTTACGGCGATAAATCCTCTCTTTGTTCCCAGACGCTTCTTCTGGAACTCTATCACCTTAAAATGCTCCGGATTCACCTCCGGGATTACCATCGGCACATCCGGCGTCCATCTGTGGGCGCTGTTATTAGATACAACCGGCGTCTCTGTTCTGGCATAAGCCTCCTCAATGGCGCGGATTTCGTCCTTTGTCATATCGACTGCGCTGAACACAAAATCAACGCCTGCCGCAACCTTCTCCACCTCATTGACGTTCATGACAACAAGGCTTTTTACGCACTCCGGCATGGGAGTTTTCATCTTCCAGCGTCCTCCCACAGCCTCCTCATATGTTTTTCCGGCAGATCTGGGGCTTGCAGCCACTGTCACGACCTCATACCATGGATGCTCTGCCAGCAGGGAAATAAATCTCTGCCCAACCATTCCTGTTGCGCCCAGAACGCCTACCTTTAATTTCTTCTTCATCTCCATAACCGTTTTCTCCTCATTCCCGGAACAAATCCGCTTGTATTTCGCCTTCTGTCTGCTCTGCGGCCGGAACGCGATCTGATACTTCACTATCCTACAACAGATTGCATAAAAAATCAAGCTTCTGGAAAAATCGGAATCAGTTTTCTCTCCGCCACAGATACCAGGCCTAAATCTGACATCTTCACCTCCGGAATGACAGGAAGAGCCAGAGTCACGATTCTAAGCAGCGGATTCTCCATATCCGTCAGTCCCAGCTTCCGTTCCACCTTTTTCATGGCGGAAGCCTTTCTGGAAAGCTCCTCCGCCTCCAAATTTGTCATCAGGCCAGCCACCTCCAGCGGAAGCGTGTGAAGCACCGTTTTATCCTTTACCGCCGTCATGCCGCCTCCGCAGCGGATCAGTTCTTCTGCCGCTGCCAGACCATCCTCCGGATTAAAATAAACCACTGTCAGGTTGTGGGAGTCATGGGATACCGTAGACGCCACAGCTCCCTCTCTCAGGCCAAAGTTTTTCACCACGCCCACGGCCCTGGTTCCCTTTCCATGCCGGTTAATCACAGCTACAAAGGCCTCGTTTTCCTGTAATACCAGCTGTCCGTCCCTGATTTCGTGCTCCTGGACTGTGCAGATTGTGTGGCTCTGAATTCTTGTTTTGTACTCCATCACATTCACTGCAGCCGTGCCATGGTTTTTCGGACATTTCAGACAGAAATCCTCCAGAGAGAGTTCGCCCACGTTCATGGAATTCCTGTTCTCCAGCTCAAATGGTCTCTCCTCAATCTCTGCAATAAGCCTTCCGTCTTCTGCCGCCAGCTGTCCTTCAAAGAAAACTGCTTTCGCCCACATGGTCCGCAGGTCGTCCGTCAGCACCATATCTGCTATATATCCCGGCGCTATGGCTCCCAGATGTTCCATTCCAATTTCCCGCGCTGTGTTAATGGTAGCGCTCTTAATGGCAAGAACCGGGCCCATGCCGCTCTCCACCGCTTTTCTCACTACCGCGTTGAGATGGCCTGTGTGAAGCAGATCATCGCTTTCTCTGTCGTCGCTGCAGAGCGTCAGGGTATCAAAAAACCGGATATCCTTCACTCCGTTCCAGATTGCCTCCACATTTTTAGTGATGGAGCTCTCTCTGGCATCCACGTACATACCGCTTCTCAGCTTCTTTAACGCCTCGTCTCCTGCCGTAGTCTCATGGCAGGTGGCAGGTCCTCCAATCAGATACGCTGACAGCTTTCTGCCTGTCACAGCCGGCGCATGTCCCTGAAGATACAGGCCCTTTTTCCCGGCCGCCTCAATGATCTCCATCATCCGATCCTCGCCGTACATGACGCCGTAGAAGTCCATAACCTCAGCCAGTCCCACTGCCCTTGGAAGCTCAGCCAGCGCCTCAATATCTTCAGCCATAAACGCTGCGCCTGCATTCTCGCAGCCCGGAACCGCCGGCACACAGCTTGGTATATCTACCAGCTGGCGCATGGGAAGCCCCTCCGCCGCATCGTGCATGTAGACGACGCCCTCCCGGCCGTACACATTGGCAATCTCATGGGGATCGTGGATAATCGTCGTGGTTCCATGGGGGATCACCGCCTTGGCAAAATTTCTGGGTGTCATCATAGAGCTTTCAATATGCATGTGGGAATCAATCAGCCCTGGTATCAGATATCTTCCCTGTCCGTCATAGACCGTTTCCGCGTCATAAGGCCCCTCCAGGCAGGAATCCTCCACATGGGCAATAAATCCGTCCTTTACATAGACAACCGCCGGATAAATCTCTCCGGTAAACACATTGACCAGACGGCAGTTCACCACCGCCAGATCAGCCTTCTCCAGGCCAAGGGCAGTCCGAAGCAGCGCTTTTTTATTTTTAGGCTCCAATGTCATCATATAAACTCTCCTTCTCTCCGGTATGAAACAGCTGCAGATATGAAATGGCTGTTCTTAAATAAAAGCTTGTGTAAGTAAGGCAAAAGGCTGCTGCAAAAGAATTCCTTCCCTTGCAGCAGCCTTTCTATCAGCCGGATCAGGCCTGCCTGTTACTGAACAATCGCGTCGATTTCCTCAGCGGAAAGTCCGGCTGCCTCTGTTACCTCGATCTCTCCAACCTGAATCTTCTCCAGAGCTTCCTGTACCTTATCCACGTTTTCCTGGCCAATGCTGTTTGTCAGGTTGTCGTTAAATACGATTCCCACAGAATCTTCTGCCAGTCCGTATGTTACGTTCTCGCCGAACGGTACGCTGGACGGATCTTCTGCATAGCTCTGGCAGATATTGAACAGAGCGTTGTCCAGTCTCTTAAGGCTGGATGTGATAACAGCAGGCTGAAGGTTGCTTCCCTCAAGAGCCTGATACTGATCGCTGTCCACGCCGATTGCCATTACGCCGTCTTTCTCTGCAGCAGCCTCGATAACGCCATTTCCTGCGCCTCCTGCTACCTGGAAGATAATATCAGCACCCTCGGAAATCTGGGCATTGGCCAGATCTTTTGCCTTTGCAGTATCCATATAATCTCCTACATATGCTGTAAGAACCTTGATTTCCGGATCCACATATTTTGCTCCCTCTGCATATCCAACCAGAAAGTTGTTTACTGTAGTGCTCTCGCCGACAAATCCAATAGTCTTATCTGCATTTGCTGCATTCTCTCCTGTAGTATAGTAAGCAGCCACTGCGCCCGCCAGGAAGCCAGACTGGTTAGAGTCAAACAGAACGCCCATTGTATTAGGTAAATCATTACTTTCAAAATCCAGTTCCTGGTCGAACAGGATAAACTTTGTATCCGGATATTCCGTTGGAATTGTTTCAAAGTTTTCTTTGTTCTGGAAACCTGTTCCCACTACAATATCAGCTCCAGCGTCAGCTGCATCATAGAAAGCCGCCTGCCACTTTGTAGTGTCATCTCCCATTTCCACTACGTTTACTTCATATTTGTCTCCCATCTCTTCCTGAATTCTGAGACTTCCCTCATAGGCAGACTGCTGGAAGGACAGGTCATTTTTACGGCCAATGCAGAGAGTCAGTTTGATTTTCTCGCCATTCTCCCCTGCTGCCTGAGCTTCTCCTGTCTCCTTGGATGCTCCGTCTCCGCTTCCTCCGCAGGCTGTCAGAGATGCTGCCATAGCGGCTGTCAATGTCACTGCCGCTGCCTTTTTCAGTAATTTTCTCATAATTTCCTCCTTTTTCTCTAAAACGTCTTATAAATCGTTTATTTATCATCAGACCTGCTTCCCGCAGGCCAGATTTTCTGCTGCCTACAGTCCGCCCTCTGATTTCTGACGCACTTTATAGTAGAGGCTGAACGCCACATAGAAAATGATAATGGACGCATAGGGAATAATCGTGATCAGGTATGGATCCACGTTGTTATTCTGCAGATAAATAGATATACCGCTTCCAACTCCATAGAGAATAGAACTGACTGTTCCCATCAGAGCATTACCCGCAGCCATAGCGTTGGTTGCCAAGGCAATATATCCCCGGCCGGCTACCATATTCGATGTAAAGCGATTTACATAGCCCATGGAAAGGTACATACCTCCCAGAGACGCTAAAATTCCGCTGATAAACATAGCCTGGTAGCGCACCTTTTCCACATTAATTCCCACAGAACGGGCCGCCTCTGCCGACTCTCCCACTGCCCGGATACGAATTCCAAAGGCCGTTTTCTTCAGCATAACAAACATAACTACTGCGACAATAAACGCCAGGTAGGTCAGGCAGTTATGCCCCGACAGAATGTCTCCCACCACTGGGATATCCTGAATCACAGGAATATTAACTGCCGGAAAGGCCTGGGAAGGAAGGGAATTGCTGGCGTTCTTATCCCCAGTCAGAGAGTACAGGCAGAACACAGAACCACCTGTAGCGGCCAGATTCAAAGCAACTCCAGTGATTACCTGATTCGCTTTTAAATGCTGAATAAAATAAGCCAGCAGCATTGTGTAAACCGTACCGGCCAGCAAACCGGCTGCAGCTCCCACAAACAGACTTCCTGTAAAGCCGCTTCCCAAAACGCCGCAGAGAGCCGCTATAGTCATAGTTCCCTCTAATCCCAGATTCAGAAGCCCTGAACGGCTGGCAATCAGAGCAGCCATTGTGGCCAGCAGAACTGGCGTCGTGCAGCGAAGAACCGTAAACCAGAAATCAAGGTTCACTAAAAATTCCATTTTCTCTCCTCCTTAGTTTACACCAGCAGTTTCCATCGCCTGATTCTGCAGCGCTTCTTTTTCTTCCTTGCGCTTCTTCATCTGATACATAAAGCGCTCTGACGCAATCAGAAGAATGATAATTCCCTGAATAATGGATACAATCTCTGAATCCACATCGCCTCCTCTGGACATAACCAGCGCTCCGATTCTGATGTAGGAAATAAAAAATGCCGATACAGGAATCATAAGCGGCTTCGTTCCGGCCAGCAGATTGATCAGAATACCATCCCATACATAAGTCTGAGCTGTAATCCACTGGAAATGAGTGTACATTCCAATCATCTCCACACCTCCGCCCAGTCCGGCCAGCATTCCTCCAATCAGCTGGGAGCCAATCACAATTCCTCCAATTTTCAGCCCTGCATACTTTGCAAAGCTTGAGTTGGAACCTGTAATTTTAAGCTCGCGGCCAAATTTAGACTTATCCATAAGAATCCACATGAAAATAACTGCCGCGATCATGATAAAAATTCCATAATGGGCGTTTGTTCCTTTTATCATTTTTCCCAAATTCGCCGTCTTCTGGAACTTTACAGAGAAAGAACCGTTAGCCTCATCCAGGAAAAAGGCGCGAATCAGCCAATACCCAAAATTGAAAAAAATATAATTCATCATTAAGGAAATTACCAGCTCATTCGCTCCTGTCTTTCTTTTAATAATGACAGGAATCACGCCAATCAGTCCTCCTACAGCCATAGACGTCAGGAGAATTACCAGCTGGTGAACTCCTGCAGGCATAGGACATGCAATCGCCAGAATAGCCGCTACTACTCCTGAAAAGTAAAAGGAGCTGTCTGCCGCCATAGAAAACAGTCCGCTCTTATGCATGACATTGATGGCGAGTCCACAGAAAACCAATGGAACCATCATCTCCACTGCATTGAAAAAATTCCGCTTCGTTGAAAAAGGCCCCAGGAGAAAACGGTTCAGGGCTGTCAGCGGATCGTCTGCCACTGCAAAAATAATCACTGCCGCAATCATAAGGGCGATCAGGATAGAGGTGGCTACTCGAACGACGCTGTACCAGTCAATCTTTTTCTTTATGTTCATCTCCTACGCCTCCTGTAATTTTTCTGCGGGATCTTCCTTCAGGCCCAGCATATACAGGCCCAGCTCTTCTTCTGTCGCCGCGGGAACGTCGTTGATTACTCCCGCTACCTTTCCCTGGTGGAACACAATAATTCTGTCGCTGAGAGCTCTCAGCTCCGTCAGATCCGCGCTCACTAAAATCAGGGATTTTTTCTCATCCCGCATTTCCAGAATCTTTTTATGAATGAACTCCATAGCACCTACGTCCACGCCTCTGGTGGGCTGATTCAGCACAATGATCTCCGCTCCGGCCGTAAACTCTCTGGCCACAATCGCCTTCTGAACGTTTCCTCCGGAAAGGCTCTTAATGCTGATATCCAGATTCATCGTCTTAACCGTAAAGTCTTCCACGCACTTACCGCAGTAGGATTCAATCTCCTCCGGCTTCAGAATACTTCCCTTTCCAGAAAGACGCTTCAGGCTTGTGGCAATCAGATTATCCCGCACGCTCATCTCAGGCGCACAGCCGTTTAAGTTTCGATCCTCCGGAACATGGGCGATTCCCAGCTTTCTGTTGTCCGTAATGGAAAGCTTCGTCAGATCCTTTCCCTTGTAGAAGACAGATCCGCTTTCCGCCTTTCTGTTTCCTGTCAGGATCTCCATCGCCTCCTTCTGGCCGTTTCCCTCGATTCCGGCAATGCCCAGAACCTCCCCGGCCTTCAGGGAAAAGCTGAGATTATCCAGCTTCTTCGTGCCGAACTTGTCCGTATAATTCAGATTCTCTACTTTAAGAATTTTCTCGCCGAACTCCTGAGACGTCTTGTCGTACTCCAGCTTAACGTCGCGGCCTACCATGAGGCGGGAAATCTCTTCCAGAGTAATATCTGCCAGATTATAGGTTCCGATGGAACGTCCATCCTTTAAAACGGTCAGTCTGTCGCAGAGGTACTTCACCTCGTTGAGCTTATGGGAGATAAAGATAATGGTATATCCCTCTTTTTTCAGATTTAACAGCTGCTCAAACAGCTCCTCCGTCTCTTGAGGCGCTAAAACTGCCGTAGGCTCGTCCAGAATAATGATCTTGGCGCCTCTGTACATCGTCTTCAAAATTTCCAGCTTCTGCTTCATTCCGATGGAAATGTCGCGCACCCGCTTCTGTGCGTCCACATGGAGATTGTATTTCTGAGAAATCGCCTCCGTCTCCTCCACCGCTTTCTTCTGATCGAGAAACAGACCTTTCTTTTTCTCAATCCCCAGCACCAGATTTTCCGCCACAGTCAGGGAAGGAACCAGCATCATGTGCTGGTGTACCATTCCAATTCCATGTTCAATGGCGTCCTTACTGGAGTGAAAATGTACTTCTTTTCCGTGGAGGAACACTTTGCCGCTGGTAATCTCCTCGATTCCAAACAGCATTTTCATCAGCGTGGACTTTCCAGCTCCATTTTCACCTACAAGAGCGTGGATTTCGCCTTTATTGACGCTGAAATTAATGTTGTAGTTGGCCAGAACACCGCCCGGGTAAATTTTTGTCAGATCCTCCACCCGCAAAATTTCTTCCGCCATGTTTTCTCCCTCTTACCTTTTCTCGGTTTACGCTAACTCCAGGGCAACTTCCATCATATTGGTGAAAGTCGTCTGACGCTCCTCGGCAGTCGTTGCTTCTCCTGTTACGGCAGAATCAGAAATTGTTAAGATGCAGAGAGCGTTTACGCCGGCTGCAGCTGCGTTGCTGTACAGGGCTGCCGCCTCCATCTCAACTGCCAGAACGCCCATCTTATCCCAGCCAAGTCCAACCGGCGGAAGCTCTGGGTTGTAGAACATATCGGAACTTAAAATATTTCCCACATGGAAATTCATTCCCTTATTTCTGGCTGCCTGGACTGCCTTCTCCAAAAGCTCAAAGCTGCAGATGCAGGAGTAATCTCCCGGCAGTCTGAACTGCTTCACGTAGTTGGATGTGGTGCAGGCTCCCATTCCGATTACAAGATCTCGGATCTTCACATTCTCCTGCAGCGCTCCTGCCGTACCTACGCGGATCAGGTTCTTGCAGCCGTAAAAATGAATCAGCTCATAGGAATAGATTCCGATAGACGGGCATCCCATGCCTGTGCCCATGACAGACACTCTCTTTCCCTTATAGTATCCGGTATATCCGAACATGTTTCTGACTCCGTTAAACTGCTTTACATCTGTCAGAAAATTGTCTGCAATATATTTTGCCCGGAGCGGATCTCCCGGGAGAAGAATAGTCTCCGC
>ENA-OPXI01000691-OPXI01000691.1-human-gut-metagenome-genome-assembly--contig:-NODE-691-length-22167-cov-3.699213_pt1 | contig 22167 bp, 16 predicted proteins | sample MGYA00241520_ERZ502032 | MGnify/ENA primary metagenome ERZ502032 (study PRJEB25962, sample SAMEA2042106) | human gut metagenome | biome: human gut; feature: human-associated habitat; material: faeces...
ATATAAATAATCTTCTTCTAAAGTATACAACCAACTCAAACCAATAGTTCCAAAAATAATTGTCATACTATAAATAATAAGCAAAATTTTATACTCATGGAATTTAGGTATCAATAAGTAGCATATTATTAATAACAATATTGAAACTATACTTGTAAATATATTTAAAGTAAATAATTCACTACAAAACTGATTCAATTTTTTTCTATCAGATCGATATTGAACACCTTCCCTTGCTGCATAACTTGTAATTCCAAGCACTGCAATTAATGAAAAATAACTAATTGTAGAACTAGCAAAATTAACCCTCCCTAGATTTTCTGCCTGTAACACACGTGTTGCATACGGATATGTTATAAGAGGAAAAATTATTGCCATAATTGAAGAAATACTATTTAATAATGCATTTATTTTTAAACTCGGCATTTTTTTTTCATACATATTTCGCTTTAACACCTTTCTTTTTCACCTACAATTTCTTTTAAATATTCCTTCGATTGTTTTCTTAATTTCTCCAACTTAAAACTAACTTGTTCATAATCTATTTTACCTATTTCTATAACTGAATTTGAATTACAAAATTGTTTTTTAAGCTCTACACTATCTAACAAATCTAATATTCTAGAATTTTCGCTTCTTATATCCTTTTTATCCCCAAATCTACTCAAACAAGTAAAATTTCTTTCAAAATTCAAAGCAAAACAAACACCGTGAAATGAATCTGTAATAATATACTTCGCATTTTTTATAAAAGAAACGAATTCGACTGGTCCTGCATCCACTATCACACTCTCTGTTTCTTGATAAAAACAAAGATTATCTTCTGGTGTAATATAAATTACTTTTTCTACCCCTATCTCTTTTTGTATTTTTTTTATTACTTCTTTATACCACCGATTATCAGATAATGTATATACTAATATATAATTATCATTATTCTCTTCTGATAAATGCAACATCTCCGACCATTGGATTCCTGTAAATAATAAGGTTGGATCCAAAACACATTCTATATTTTCCTTAGGCAGTATTTCCTGCAATAATTTTTTTCCAGTTTGTTCTCTTACTGAGATATTTTGAAATTTTCCATTCCCCAATTTTTGTTTCAAATATTCTTTTTCTTCGTTTCTCAAAAAATCAACTCCCATACTCGGAGCATAAGAATATCTTTTTTTTCTTGAAACAAAATCCAAGAAATACGTTTCACAGAAATATTTAGGATTCCAAATCTGATCTGAACCCACAATAATCTTTTCATACTCTTGATCAAAATAATCTCTTTCTTCTAATACTTTATGATCATCATGGGAAATTTCATTGTAAAATTCTCTAAATCGAACATGTTGTGTTTTGATTTCCTGTTCATACAAAGTTCTGGCTTCTTTATTTTTGTTACTTTTTCTTTTTACTAAAATACGATTTTCTACTTTCAATAAATAATCTTTTAGTGATAATGATACAACTCTAACAATTTGATCTCTTCCTGGCAAATTATAATTTAATAGATTACATTCATCTGCTTCTGTAATGTTTTCAGAAACAGCCTGAACCATTGCATATGCCTGTAAAGCTGTCCCAAAATTATATAATTTCCATGTCAGAACCCCTATTTTCATGTTTTCCTCACCTTAATTTTTTAGACTCAATATATTTTTTACTGTTTCAATTTTGATATAAGAAGTCAAATCCAGTCTCAACATACGATAAACCTTTTTAATTTTAGGCAATTTCTCATGCTTTTTTATGTAGTTAAAAATTTTTACAAATCCATGATCTTTTTCTCTTGGACAATGTAAAACACATACTGGATTAGATTGATAATTCGAACAAACATAATGCCACCTATACGCTGTCCAATATCTAAAAATATAGGCAGCTGCATTTTTAATTTCATCTTTCATATACCATGCTGCAATACTTTCTATAAATTCATCTCCATTAATCGTGATAAATTTTCTTTTAACCATTTCAGCATACACTTCTTCACATTTGTTTAGAAATCGTAAAATTCTTTTCTTACTTCCTGCTATAAATTCTCCACCCCACCTTGTCAAATATTCAGTTGTAGAAAGAAATTCTTGAGCTTCGTTACAAAAAACTTTATAATCTCGATTATATAGACCTCTACTAATATCACAAAGCAATAAATTTTTTTCACATTCTTTCCATATATCCTCAAAAGTTCTTTGTGTGTATGTATCTGTATCAAGCAACACAATATTTTCATAGTGCAAATTTGCAATATACTTTAAAGCACATAATTTATAAAAAGCTAAACTCCATCCATATTCTTTTTCAAAAACAAATGCATTATATTTGACTTCAAATACTTTTATTCCATTTTTCTGAAACAAATTGCTCCAATATTGCTCCAACTTTAAATTCGTTACCAATGCCACTTCTGTATCTTTATTAAAATGTTTACAACTTTTTAGCGCAACAAGGCTATTCTGTAAATATACATTTTTAGTGTCTTGTGCTTGTATATTATGACCGCTTTGATAATCCTCCTTATATGCGTAAGCGCAAAATACAATATTCATTTTTTATCTCCTCATCTGTGCAACAATTTCATATATGCAGCTATCCATGCCACTAAAAACCAAAATGTAAATCCTTCCGTACTACCTACTGCAAACATAAAAGATTCACTCCATGCCGCAATCATTATATTTAGTCCCATAATAACTGCTATTAAAAATTCTCCATCACTATTTTTTCTATTTAACGTCAAAACTATTTTTTTTAGAAAAATTATCATTCCACTGCCCAGTATCAAACATCCCCATAATCCGCATTCTGTCAAAAATGAAATATAACTGTTGTGAAAAGCCATTCCCGTCTCTACTGGATTGTATATACCAGAAACTGTATACCCTACTCCAAACACCTCATGTTGTTTCCACAAATCAATTGCAGGTATCCAAAGATTATCTCTAGATGTTCCCCCTTCCTTTAGCAATCGATCTAAAGCTGTTATATTTAACACATTATTAAAAGTTCCACTTAAAACTAAATACGATACCAATACAGCAACTAGTATATAAACAACAAAAAATGGACTTTTCCTAAATAAAATAATAATTGATATCAAAATATTTAACATCAATACAACAAAAGCTGTTCTAGAACCAGATACAATTGATGTAACTACAGTTGTAATGGTCAATATCATCCATAAGATTTTCCTACTTCGTATTTTAGTATGCCTCATTTCATAAAATGTTGCCCAATATGCTAAATTCGCGTAAACACCTAATGTATTTGCATTTGTCGTAATTCCCAAAGCTCTACCCGAATCATAGTTTACTCCGGATACCACAAAGAAAAAATTCAAAATTTGATATATAACAAGAACTACAAATAAAATTCTTAGATAACGCTTCAAATAATCTGTATTTTTTAAACCAATAAAAAATATATAGCTACCATATAGAATAAAAATCCAAGAAAAATACTTGACAATTCCTGTTGCGCTATAATCACTTAGAATAATTGATGGCAGTACAGCAATAGAAAATATCCAAAAAATAAATGGTGGTTTTGCTATTTTTTTTCCATTTTGTAAAACCATTAAAATAATTAAACATGCTGGAAAAATCCATCTCATCAAATGTGATGCTGGAAAATTTAAATATTTTGCATTTAATGAAAAATATACCCATATCATTAAAAATATAATAATGCTATATACTTTTCTAAAACTTATTTTCTGCATATAGACTCCACTGCTCTCTTAAATCCTTCTAAGTATTGTTTATAGTTCCATTGATCTGTCATTCTGAACTCTATTTCTAAGTTCAATGTTTGTTGTAAACATCTTGTCAAATCTTCTCGGTCATTATTCTCAAAGATATATCCATTTTTTCCATTCTGAATTAAATCTTCTCTACATCCCACATGTGAAGATACAACAACTGGAAGTCCCATAATAATCGCTTCATTCACAACTAAGCCCCAAGGTTCATATTCTGATGGCAATACAAATATATCCGCCATTTTATAATAAATTACATTTTTAGGAAATGTAATATATCCTTCAAAATAAATATCTTCTATTTTTAGCTCTTCAGCAAGTTGTTCCAATTTTTTTCTTTCGGATCCATCTCCTATAATGAATAATACTACTTCATTATCTAATTTCTTTAATTCTCCAAAAGAATGAATTAAAAGAGATACATTTTTTTCAGGCTCCAAGCGACCAACAAATAAAATCACTTTTTTCTCTGATACATTATATTCATTCTTTAATTCTGCTTGATTTTCAACCTTTTTGCATTCTTCAATAAGTCTCTTCTCACTAATTGACATTGGCATAATATAGCATTTATTATCTGGAATACCATAATAAACCAAATTTTCTTTCTGGAGTGTTCCTCCTGGAAATCCATAACAACATTCATGATGAAGTAGTTTTTTTAAATATACTTTTTTCAAAATTGCTTTGAATTTTGATTCCGGAATATGAAGTGGTGTATCTGTTTCTATAGAATATGGGATATGCCATTTCTGACAATACTTTATTGCTATAGTTTGCTCATAGCCTACATAGCCATTAATTATTGCAAAATCTGGTTGAAAATCTTGAAATATTTTTTTTAATAATCGTTTTCTCTGATAGGCATTTCCTTTAAAAAGCACTGCATTTACAGGCAATTGTATCACATCACGCCCTGTTACTTTTTCTTCACAATAAATATATTGAAATTCATAAGGTGTTTTTTCATAAACTTCACGGATTAAATCCATTCCATAAAGCATCGGTTCTACAAATAAAACTATGATTTTTATTTTTCTATTTTGCATATTTTCTATAGATCCTCTCAAGTCCTGAATGCTTGTATATTAATTTTTTCACTTTAGGTTTTATTGCAAAAAATATTTTATGCTTCCAATAATTTTTACTGCTGTGAAATAAATACACTGTGTAATTTGTATCTATTTTACATTCCCACCTCATCTTGAAATCATAATCCCCTCGCATAAAATCCACTTTAACATTTCCATCTGCAAACCCATCTTTTATTGCCTGATAAAATAGCAACTGTCCTGGAAAACAATTTTTATACTCCTGTCTAAATGCAACAAGCCATATATACTGAGCATTCAAATAATTCATTGAAATAAGAAAACCTACTGCTTTCTTTTCATCTCTTGCTACATATATATTTAAAAGCCCTTCTCTATTCATCTCTTGAATAACCGGGATGGCCCATTCAATTGTAGACTCTCCTACTCTGGCCTCTTGTCTACTTGCATAAATTTCCTTAATTTCAATCATAAGTTCATTACTGATTGTCTCTTTTTGTAATATTAAATTTTTCTTTAATCCAACCTTGATAGTCTTATTTCTCATACTTTTACTTAAAAGCTTAAAATAATTTTCAAAACTATCGTATTGATCTAATTCTACATATGCTGCTCTTGTTGTCTTATGAAATAAATGTCTTTTGTTATCCTCCAATAATTTTTCAACCATATGTAGCTGTGTATTTCTAGAAGCCATTTCTTGTAGTAAAAGATCATAACCTTGTTCTAATAATAAACTAACAAACCCTTGAATAATAACCATTTCTTTTTCTGCTACAACAAATCTCCCAAAATCCATATCTTTTCCACCAATGAATTCTGCTCTATTATCTTTTACTACTATTGGTGCATATCCATATACTTTTTTTCCTTCGAAAGCTTTTATAACAAAGAGACTATTTGCTGGCTCATTATTTTTCCACCAAATATAATTCCATTCCCAAGTTTGAAATGGCGTTGAATCTTTCATATATGCAGAAATCTGATTCCAACTTTCTCTTTCTGCTTTAAGATCATCTTCTGTTTTAATAATCTTATAGTCCATTTATTTTTTCCTCACAAATTTAAACTATGATAAATCTTTGCCAAATTTTCTGCTGAATTTTTCCATTGATATTTCTTAATTACTGACTCTCTCGCTTTTTCTCCTACTGCTAACCTTTTTTCTTGGTTCATTAATTCTCGAAGACATTCTGCGATTTGATCCACATTTTTATTATCAACTAAATATCCATTTACCCCATCTATTATAATTTCATCAATTCCATTGTTTTTACATCCAATAGCCGGTACTGCACATGACATCGCTTCTAAGTACACACAGCCCAAAGCCTCATAATATGAGGGTAACACAAATATATCTGATTTTTGTAATAATACCATAATATCTGAATATGAAATGTATCCCATAAATTCCACATATTCATTGATATCCAATTTTTCTGAGAGTTTCTTTAATTTTTCTTCCAGTTCTCCTCTTCCTGCCAATCTAAATCGAATATTTTTATATCCTTCATCAACCATTCGTTTTATTGCCTGTAATGTATACTCATGTCCTTTTAATGGAATCAAATTTCCTATAGAAGTAATAACAACTCTATCTGTATCGTTCTTTTTTGTATTTACAGGCAAAAATTTATCTGTATCAACACCATTATATACAACATATGATTTACCTAAAATATCTACTCTTTTTTGAATTTTATCTAAAACTTTCTGACTAACTCCCACAACAGCGTTTGCCTTTTCATAGACCATCCTACAATTCTCAGAAATATCTGCACGATTCTTTTGTCCTTTGTAGCTTTCCTCTAAAAAAACATCTAAGCCATGTCCATGCACTATGAATGGTATACCATACTTGTTTGAAGCCAACATAGCTGCATAACCTGATGGCAAAGGCGCATCCGCATGATACAAATCATATTTCGCTAGATTTAATCGATTTTTCAATATTCGAAATAAAGATTTTCCAGTTCTATGAAAATCTCTTGCTCCTGGCAATTTGAAAAACTTTACATATTTTATTGTTATTCCTTCAAAATACCATTCTTTTACTTTTATTTCTGGATCATAAAATGGAGTTGGAACAACAACATCAACATCTATCCCTAATTTTTTTAATGCCTTTACTTGCTCATGACAAAAAATACCTTTTTGTGGATACACTGGAGTTGGATACATTGTGGTAATATATAATACTTTCATTTTCTTTCCCTTTAATACTTGTATTCTGTAACTCTATTTCCCAATTTAGACTGCATATACAATCTAATCTTTTGAAGGTATCCCTTCCAATTTAACTTACCTTCCAATTTTTTCTTAAAAATTGAAATAGTATCGTCATTTGATATCCCAATACGTGGAATAATTTGATTCATTAATTTATCCTGTTGTATCTCTCCATAAAAAGATCCTAATATATATTTATATGTTCCAAATCCTTGCAAGATATTTATTGATTTTTTATCATATACTCCATACGGCATACAAAAAGCTTCAGGAACATATCCTAATTTTTCTTTAATCATCTTATTAGAGGTTTCAACTTCTTGATAAAATGTTTCCTTTTTCAATATACGAATGTCTACATGATTATGCGTATGGGCAGCAAATTCAAACTGCTTTTTTTTATCTAGCTCTTGTACCATTTTCCATGTCATAAACTTATCATCTTTTTCTATGTACTGTGTAGGAAGATAGATGTTTCCTTTTATATTATATTTTTCCATAATTGGAGCAGCGTTTTCATATACTGAACGGAATCCATCATCAAATGACACGATAATTGCTTTTTCTGGCCACTCTTTCTCTAATTCTGAAAAAAACAATGATTGATATCCCTCATCATTTAAATATTTCATCTGTTCTTCAAATTTTTCTTTTTCTATTTTCTGATAAGAAAAGCCTTCGCCCTTTTCTACCACCTCATGAAAATATATTATTATCAAACTCTTCATTTTATCTATCCTTATTTAATATATCATTCATCATACTCTTTAAAAGCGAACTTTTATTTGTCTTCATTTCTTGTTTTTCTACGGAAATATATTTCTTTTGACCTTTAATTAACTCTTCCATTATATCTGCAAGTTTATTTTCATCTGAATATTGAAAAAAGTATGCATTTTTATAACCATCAAGCGCCTCATGTGCAAACGGTAAATCTGAAGCAAGCACTATCGTTTCCATATATCTTGCCTCTAACATAGGTAATCCACAAGTTTCTAAATAAGATGGAAAGAGAAGTACTGCTTTCTTATAATAATTCCAAATATCTTTATATTCCACTTTTCCTATAAATTCTATAGGAAGCTTTTCACATTCATTACTAATATGCTGAGCATAAAGATTATCTGTTTTCTCCATTGTAAACAGCACTCTATAATTGTATACCCCTCTTTTCTCCAAAATCTTACAAGCTTTTAAAATAACATCATGATTTTTATATATTTCTGCTCTTGCTGGATAAAAAAATACATTTGTCTTTAATTCTTTCTTGTCATATTGTTCTGGTATTTTTTCTATAGATACTGGTATAACACTAATTTTGTCTTTTTTGCATGAAATCCATTTTATTGTCTCATCTTTAATCCATTCTGTTTGAACATAAATATGAGTTGCTTTTTTTAAACCATTTTTATACATACCACATATAAATTTTTGTCTAATTGCTAAGCCACGTTCTGTTCTATTTAATAAAGAAAACTTTTGAGGACAATATTGCAATGATTGATGTAAATAAACATACTGCCTTATTTTACAATGTTTAATAATTGTATTTTGCAAAGAAATAATTACATCCACATCTAATTCTCTTAAGATCTTTTGTATTTTAATCTCCTCAAAATATAATCTATGTATCCAACTTTTCTTAATCCATGCATAATTTATTGTATGAACGTTTTTTTTAGACTCTAAAATTTTATATGAAGTAAGAAAAATCCATTCAATATTTGGATGTTTTTCTGAATCTTTTATGACTTCTTCATAAAAATTCTTTAGAACAAATAATCCCCCTCCATCTTCTGCTGCAACATCATATACTAGTATTTTCATTTTCATCCTCATTACTTTATCGAATCTTTAATCGCTCTCTCCAGGTAATCCATGAAGGTCTCTTTACTAAAATATTTATTGTAATATTCCCTTGCATTAACCCCCAAATTCTCCCGCTCTTCTGATTTTAAAGAAACAAATCGCTTCACCTGATTCGCCAAATCGTTTATATCTTCTGCATTGCTTACAAAGCCGCATTTAGCATTCTCTACCACTTTTCTCGTTTCACCATCAATAGCTCCTATAATAGACTTTCCAGCCGCCATATATGATTGGACTTTTCCTGGAAGTGTTAAGCTTAACACCTCATCTTTTTGCATAGTGACAAGCATTGCATCTGCCATTGAATAATATTGAGGCATTTCATCAATATTTTTTCTGCCATAGAATATTAAATTACCTAATTTTAATTCTTCTGCCAAATTTTGACATCTATCAAAATCAGAACCATTTCCCACAATATGCCAGCGCACCTGTTTCATATCTTTGCATTTTGCTGCGGTACGAATAATAGTTTCCACACTCTGTGCGATTCCTATATTGCCCGCAAACATTAAATCAATAAATTCATTTGGCTTTTTATAACAAATTTCTGGATTGAATAATGCCTCTGCATATTGAGGTAAATAATATGTATTCTTTATTGCAAATTTACTTTCAAAATATTCTTGAAACATTTCCGATGTAACAAGTATTTTATCCATATTTTTATATATTCTTTTTGATACCTTATCAAAATATTTATATACCACCGAATTTCTCGAAATATTTCCAGCTATCAAACTTTCCGGCCATAAATCCAGACAATACATCACTACAGGTACTTTATATTTTTTCTTATATGCAATAGCAGCATGTGCCATCATAACCGGTGATAATTGATTGCAATATACAACATCAAATGCTTTTCCATCAGATGCTACGCATTTTTTAGACAGCACATATTTTGTAGAAGAAATAGCATAACTATAATAATTCAATAACCTTTTTGCAATTCCAGTTTGACGAGGAACTGTATAACACCTATGCACCTTTACCCCATTGATTACCTCATCAATATGTTTACTTTTTCCATATCCTTCATACAAAACTCCTTCTGGATAATTGGGATATCCTGTAACAACATGAACCTCATGTCCTCTGCAAACCAATTCTTCACAAATATCAGAAATTCTGAATGGCTCAGGTTTATAATATTGGCAAATTACAAGAATCTTTTTTTTTTCGTTTTCTTTTGTTTCTTCTGAAATTTCTTGTTTGCTCATCTCTCCAGTTCCACCTTCAACCACGCTATCATCCTTCGCCACTTTACCAATCGTTCCCAAAAAGCACTTGATATCAAAGAGTAAACTTTCTTTTTCCACATATTCCCCATCTAATTTTGCTTTCACAGGAATTTCCAGCTCATCTCTTCCGTTGATCTGTGCCCAGCCTGTCAATCCTGGTTTTACATCATTTGCATGATATTTCTCACGCTCTGCAATCAGCACATCCTGATTCCAAAGAGCCGGACGAGGCCCAATCACAGACATATTTCCGATAAAAATGTCCCAAATCTGCGGAAGCTCATCCAAACTGTGTTTTCTTAAAAATTTTCCAACCCTTGTAATATACTGATCCGGATCTCCCAACATATGAGTTGGCACATCATGTGGCGTACTCATTTTCATACTACGGAATTTATGTATTTTGAAAAATTCTTTATTCTGCCCTACTCTTTTCTGCGTAAAGAATACAGGTCCTGGATCATCTATTTTAATTGCAATTGCAATTCCCGCATAAATAGGAGATAAGACCACTAATCCACCAAAAGAGAGCACAACATCTATGGCTCTCTTAATGTATCTGTCATAAATTCCTTTACTTTTTTTAGTTTCTCCAACTGCTTCCAAATGACCTCTGACACCATCTGCATTCTCTTCATCACTTTCATCTTCTACAAAAACAACTTTTTTCCCAGCAAAAGGATTTTTCTGATCTTTTTCTTTTTCAAAAACGGAATCCCCTTTTTTCTTTTTTGCAATCATATTCAAGCCCAAAAAAGTGACTCCTGTGCCAATTGCTGTCACTTTCAATATTTTTCCAATTCTCTTTTTATCAATTGACATATGTCCTACTCCTATATTGCCTTTTTACACACTCTCTTCCCCCAGCAGTCTCTCATACACTTCCCCCTTTTTCTCGCTTCCATGTTCGCCTGCTGGATGATAAGTTGTCACAACTTCTGCTACTTTTTCACGGATATTCTCTACATTGGTATATGCCATATCCATTAAGCTCTCCAGCTCTTTCAAAAATGTTTCGATTTCGAATGGAATCGGACATCCGATATGGATCAGTTCGTTCCTCGTCTTCTTCAACCCTTCTTCTGCCATCAGCTTCTCTTCATAGAGCTTTTCTCCCGGTCTTAATCCCGTATATTCCACCTTGATATCCACATCCGGTTTCAGTCCTGACAGCTTGATCAGGTTTCTTGCTAAAGTATCGATCTTCACAGGACTTCCCATATCCAATACGAAGATTTCCCCGCCATGCGCATATGTTCCTGCCTGCAGAACAAGGCTGACTGCTTCCGGAATCGTCATGAAATAACGGATAATATCCGGATGAGTCACTGTAACCGGTCCTCCCGCTTCAATCTGCTTTTTAAACAGTGGGATCACCGAACCATTGCTTCCCAGTACATTTCCAAAGCGGACTGCTACAAACTCTGTCTTGATATCTTTCGGGAATTCCTGCTGCACCATTGCACCGTCTTCATCATCTGCATGGGCATACAGAATCGGCAGCTTCTCCGGTGTCCCCTCTTTGATCATACGGTCAAAGGACTGGATGATCATCTCGCACAGACGCTTGCTCGCTCCCATAATATTCGTCGGATTGACCGCCTTATCCGTGCTGATCAGAACAAATCTCTGGCAGCCGTTCATCATCGCCGCATAGGCCGTCTTATACGTTCCGATCGCATTGTTTTTGATGGATTCGCATGGGCTGTCTTCCATCAGTGGCATATGTTTATGAGCAGCTGCATGGTACACCACCTCTGGCCGATACGTCTCAAATACCGCATTGATCCTTCTGGAATCCCGAATGGAACCAACCAGGACCACCAGATCCAGATCCGGATATTTCTTTTTCAATTCCTGCTGAATATCATATGCATTGTTTTCATAAATATCAAACACGATCAACTGTTTCGGCTGATACGATGCGATCTGACGACAAAGTCCGGATCCAATGCTTCCGCCTCCTCCGGTCACCATCACCTTTTTGCCATGAATAAACGCATGGATCTCTTCCATATTTACTTTGATCGGCTCCCGTCCCAGCAGCTCCTCCACGTCGACATCCCGCAGAGCGCTCACCTTGACCTCTCCGGTCAGGAACTGATACACGCCCGGCAGGTTTTTCAGCTCACATCCCGTCTCTTTACAGATATTCAGAATATCTCTCTTTTCCTCTGCCGTAGCGCTCGGTACCGCTACAATGATCTTGTCGATCTTATAGCGTTCCACACACGATAAGATATCGTCCCGACCGCCGACGATCGGCACCCCTTCGATGTACCTTCCCCATTTATTCGGATTATCGTCAATAATACAGCAGACAATATCCTTCAGCTCTTTTGCGGTCTTGATATCCCGCAGGATGATCTGACCGGCCTTTCCGCCCCCGATCAGAAGTACCCGCTTCGCTTTTGCGATCTCTTCTGTTTTACGCCGCTTACTTCTCTCCAGTAAAACGAACCGATAGGCAAAACGTACCATCAGCGTCATACCAAACTGGATCACCGTTCCGAAAAAATAATACGAAAGCGGCATTCTGCCAAAAAAAAGCGTCATACCTGTACAATGAAACAAACTTGAAATACCTGTTGCAACTATCATACGTACTAACTCACTATAGCTTGCAAATCTCCAGATACTGTTGTACAGACGTAGACGCCAAAATACGAATAACGAAAATATGACATAAATACCAATAAATTTAAGGTATGCTCCCAAAAATTCCTTTGGGATCATAGAATATCTGCAGTCAAACCGAAACCACAGTGCCAGAAAAAATGCAATCACAATAGAAACTGCGTCGTATCCGGCCAGCGCAAGGGAAACAACCTGCCAGTGCTCAACCTTCTTCTTCGTGTATCGAACCGCATTTGCTTTTGCTTGATTCAAACTCTTTCCCACAAAACTCTCCTCCTAAGTGTTACTTATTTTCAAACATTGGATAATATCCTTATCCTCTTCCATCCCCAATCCCTGATGTTTATAAAAATTTCATAAGCATCGTCTATCTATTTAAATTTACTACATTTCTCTACGTTTTTCAACATATAACACCTTTTTATACAATAATTTCCTAATTTTGATAACAGTACACAATATGTAACAAATCCTCACCTGTTTGACATAAAAAGCGCAATAATATCTCCTCACATTCTTTCGTTTTTTATATAATTTTCTAATTCTTCCAAGGACTTCTTTTTTATTTTTTTGTATATATTTTCAAAAAAAGTGGAAGAAATCTCTTTCCTCCACTTTCCATTTAAATATTAAAGTCTTTTTCTGTCAAAATAATGCGGTCTGCATCGTCTGTATTCTTTCCAAGTACCCGTTTTACAAGTTTCTTTGCAGATACCTTCTGGGAATGCGCCATAGCCTCATCCATGATATCTTTTACTTCTGCGACTGTCACTGCATGATCTTCTCTCTGCAGTGCATCGATACGGCTGTACAATGCCAGGATTCCCATCTCGTCGATCCGGTATCCATTCTCCTGTGCATACGTCTGACCGAATGTAACCAGCTCGTCATTTACAAAGATCGGCACTTCCAATCTGCTTGTAAATTTCTTTCTGAATTCTCTATTGGAAGAAAGAACCCGATCCAGCGGCTTTCTCTGCTCTTCCAATACGATCAGCATCTCACCTGTATCCTTTTCCATCGCCTTGTTCAGCTTCGCAACCGTTCTTTCACTTAATTTTCCTGCTTTTTCAATGATCAGCGCTCCGCCGTACAGCTTGGCAATGATATCACTGATCTTCTTCTTATTCAGCGCTTCTCCGGTGATGATCGCAACTCTTCCCTGACGGATCTTTCTCTGCTTCTGGATCGCTTTGACCACATCAACCGCAAGAACCGTCTTTCCGTTGCCTTTGTTTCCGACGATCAGCAGGTTGCCTGTATTGGATGTACCTCTTCTGTTCGTACAGTTGCGGTCCTGCTCCAGAACATCTACCAGCTGTTCGCTCATGCCACGTACCGGAACAAAGTAGGAGAACAGTTTCTTCTGCTCTTCTGTCAGCCCGGCTTTTCTTGCACCCTGTCCAGACAGATCATATCTGCTGTGTACCAAAAATCCTGTATCGGAAATCGATAATGCATCTGCAATCTCATCCATCGGAAGCGGTGCAGTCTTTCCTGTCGCGATCAGCTTCGCAGTCTCTTTTCTGCTCAGCGGTGTCGTAGAACTCAGAATATCCGACTCAACAGGCTCTTCATCCGGGATCTCACGATCGTCCGGTTCATCACTCAGCGTCGGCTTGAACTCTTCCTGCAGTCCTGCTGCAATCGATTCGTAATCGTCCTCATAATCCAGTTCTTCTTCAAATTCCTCTTCCAACTCCTCTGCTGCATCTTCTGTCAGAAGGTCTTCATAATCTTCTGCACTGTCAACATCCAGAGTCAGCTCTTCTGATTCCATTCTAAGCTCTTCTGTTGCTTCCTCCTTATTCTCAGGAGGTGCAACAGGAGTGCTCGTGTGTACCGGAATCTCCTCACTCTCTTCTTCCGGAATCACACCTTCGATCTCATCGATCATCCTCTGGATATCCGGGGATAAGATCGGGCTCTTTGGCTTGCGCTCGATCTGCTCTACATCCTCTTCATTCACTTCCGGAACTTCCTCCGGTTCAACACCGCCCTCTGCGGCTTCCCACTCAGCAAGAATATCATCAATATCAAGTATATCGTCAACCGGCTCGTCTATTCTCTCATCCTCTTTGATTTCTGTTTCTTCTAATTTAATAGATTCTTTTTCCATATCTTCCTTCTCAGCCTCTTCTGCTACTTCAGGTTCCTCAATTACTTCCACATCCGCTGCATCTGCCGTTTCCGGTTCTGCCAGCTCTTCTAATTCTTTCAGGTCAACTTCCTTAACTTTCGTCTCGATCGTCTCCTCAATGATCTCTTCTACAGGTTCTTCGATCACTTCTTCCTCTGCCACTTGATCCAGCAATTCCAGATCTGATAATGACTCAATCTCTTCCAGTGCTTCTGCCAGATCTGAGCAATCATCTTCCCCTGTACTCTCCTCGTCATCACCTTCCACCGGTCCTGCGTCCTCTTCTGCCAATTCTTCGATGTCTTCTTCGTACTCTTCCGCATCCTCTTCTGAAAGTTCAATCTCTTCCTGCTCCTGCGCTTCTTCTGTTTCTGTATGGAAAAGATTCTGAAGTGCCTCGCCAAGCTTCATCGTATCACCCAGCTTCTTCTTCGGCGGCTCCGCTTTTTTCAGCTGCTCTGCCACTTCCTCCTCACTGAGTTCGGCATTCTCCGGCTCTGCGATCTGCTCAGAACGCTCCAGCATATCCTCTGTATAGCGGGCAGCTTCTTCCTGCTCTCTTCTCCGCTTTTCTTCTTCCTCAGCTTTTATTCTGCCCAGATCAATCAGTTTTTCCGCTTCTCTTTCTGAAGATTTTTCTGCTTCTTCCAGCCTTCTGTCATACTTTTCCTGCTGCAGCGGAGTCAATGGCTTGTATCGCATCTTCAGTTCCATAGCCTTGTATACATACTTGCCTTCGCTGAACCACAGGATCAGATCATCACACTCTTCCAGACATTCGGCTGTCATCCCGGCTTCTTCATATCTCTTGGCCAGCTCGTATGCCCACTCTTCGACATACTCTGCTTTTTTGAACTGCTCCAACGCACGGATCTGCTGCTCGATCGGAGCTCTCCGTGCTCTCAACAGGCGGTATCTTAGGATGTACTGATTCGGATCTTTTGGTGCAGCCTGTACGTATTCATCATAATAGTCGATTGCCTCTTCCAGATTTCCAACCTTTATCGCAAGAGTGCACAAGCGATATAATATCTTTCTGCTCCCCTCTGTTCTATGATAGGCAGCTCTCAGAACTCCAAAACTCTTACGGTAATCTCTGATCTTTTCATATATATTGCTGACGTTTAACAGCATATTTACATTTCTGACACGCTTCCAATCAATGCTGTCAGCAATCTCAGCGGCTCTGTTGTATGCACCGTTTTCCATAAGTTTTAGCATCTGTTCTGTCTTCAACTTATATTCATACTTGTCCACTATGCTCACCTCATTATACTTAGTCTGTACCTTACAGGTATCTTTCTCTTCATTGCCTAGTTTGTTCTAGTTTACCATATGACTCCCGTAATGTCAAAAAAATGCACCCTCAATTGACATTGAAGATGCATTTTACTTTTTATTCAAATTTTTCATATTCTATTTTATAAATCGAAGGAACTTCTCAATTCTGTTCCTGTAAGACCTTTACACTTGTTAATTGATATAGCAGTCTGTCCACTAAGACTGGCTTATATGAAACCTCCTGTTCTTCAATTTAACAATATCTATAACCTAAATCCGACTCGGTATCGGTATCATCCTATCATGAAAGTCCTCTCTTCAGTTATTCTCTCTATAACCTTTCGGCTGCTGCAGTATCATCTGACGATATTCCAACATCCTATTTGATTATTCTTTCTATAACTGGGGGTGCTTCATATAAAACTGATATTCCTTATCCATGTTTCTTTACACATGTTCGGGAACTTTGGCTACATGTGGTATCTATATTCAATACGTCTGTAGATGTCGAATCTTTTCATTTTCATCCAGCTTTACAATCTCTTCGATTTGATCTTTTCATTCACTTTTACTGGATCTTATCTTTCGTGGTAAAGGTCTCTTTTACAGGAACCTGCATCTACCGTACCACTGACATATTGAAATGTAACTGATGATATACTGTCCATTGGACCTCTGCCTCCTTAGTTCGTTTATTTTTAATCTAATAGAATGATGTCTTACGAATAAAGAATCATTCTTTAGTTAAATATCCTTTTGAGATGTGTGATTGTTGTGTCTCTTTTGGATTGACTTAATAATACCACTCCGCCTTTTATTTGTCAATACATTTTTTATATTTTTCTTCAATAATTTTTAAACCATTCTTTTTTGTTTGAATTTTCTGAATATTTAATTTGTATAATATGCGCATTGCGATTGTACACAGATACAGATATAATAAATTTACTTTTTAGCTGTCGTCTGTACAGCATTGGCTTCTGTCTTTTAGAAGCTGTCTGTTTTCCGGCGTTTCGCCAGATTTTCAGTTATTTTTTAACCTAACACAAGAATAAGAAGATTGCATCTACAGAATAAGTTTTTTATAATGGAGGAAAGTACATGAGAAAAAATAAAAAAAGAAATCACCAGAAACACCCTGTCCCGAATCACAAATATAAGGATCGGCTTTTTCGCTTGGTTTTCAATAACAAGAGGGATCTTTTGGACCTGTACAATGCATTGAATAATACCTGCTATGAAAATCCGAATGATCTTGAAGTGAATACACTGGAGGACGCTGTTTATCTCTCTATGAAAAATGATATTTCATTCCTGATCGGCGGGACACTGAATCTCTATGAACATCAGAGCACGTATAATCCAAATATGCCATTGCGCGGACTGATCTATCTCGCCAGGTTATATGATGGATACGTTGAGACGAAAAATATCAATTTATACAGCAGTACTTTAAAAAAGCTGCCGATTCCTCAATACTTTGTGTTCTATAACGGCACAAAAGAACAACCGGATGAGACGATTCTTCAATTGACGGATGCATTTGAATCTGTATCCGATAATCGGCAGCCTTGTCTGCAGTGCACCGCAGTGATGCTGAATATCAATTACGGACATAACCTTGCGCTTATGGAAAAATGCCAGCGGCTGAAAGAGTATTCTATTTTTGTGGATACGGTAAGGATCCAGTGTAAGAAAACGAGTGATCCGAGGCACGCTGTCACGAAAGCGGTGGACATCTGTATTGAAAAGGAAATTCTTCGGGATGTACTGGTGAAGCATAAAGCGGAGGTAATCAGTATGGTTCTGACATCGTTTAATCAAAAGGCTTATGAGAAAGATTTATATGAAGAGGGCGTTGAGGAGGGCATTAAGGAGGGGCTTGATCTTGGTCGTATGCAAATGGCTCAGGAAATTGTCTTACGTTTATTCCAGTCCGGCAACTCCCTGGAGCAAATTGCTCAGCTGACCGGAATTGATGTTGAAGCTGTAAAACAATGGATTGAAGAGGCTAAATAATTTTTGCAAAACACATCCCCCGGATGTCAGGCTTCTTTCTCCTGAAATCCGGGGGGATCTATTCATTTTCTCTATTTTCTTAGCAGATCTCTGCTCCTGCCGGCATTGTTTTCTCCGGTGTCATCAATGCGAGATTTCCTTCTGCATCTTCTGCGCATAACAACATTCCTTCGGATAATACTCCGGCCAGTTTTGCCGGTTTCAGGTTTACAAGAACCATCACTTTCTTTCCGACCATTTCTTCGGCTGTGTAATGACCTTTGATTCCGGATACGATCTGTTTTACCTGGCTTCCGATCTTCACCTGTGAGCAAAGGAGTTTTCTGGATTTTTTCACTTCTTCGCAGGCAATGATTTCTCCGACCTGGAACTGCATTTTTCCAAAATCGTCAAATGTGATCTCTGGTTTTGCTTCGATATCGATCACATCTTCCTCTTCTTTTTCTTCTTCAACCGGTGGATGCAGCTCTTCTACTTTTTTCAGAACTTCTTCCAGATCCAGTCTTGCGAAGAGGATTTCCGGTTTTTCTGTTACATGACCATTTCCAAGCTGTTCCAGAATCTTCTTGCTTGTAGAAGGCATAAAGGATTCCAAAAGCTCTGCCCCGCGGGAAATGCTCTGAATGAGGTTCCAGAGAACTGTTTCCAGACGGTCTTTTTTTGCTTCATCTTTTGCGAGTACCCATGGCATTGTCTCGTCAATGTATTTGTTGCAGCGTTTGAAGAGATTGAAAATTTCTGTCATTGCATCTGCCACACGCAGCTCTTCCATCTTGTCTTCGACTGCTTTTGGTGTGCTTTCTGTCACTGCCTTCAGATCTGCATCAACCTCTTCTGCCACACCTTTGTCTGTTACAGTTCCGCCGAAATATTTATTTGTCATGGAAACGGTTCTGTTGACCAGATTTCCCAGCGTGTTGGCAAGATCAGAATTCATGCGCTCTACCATCAGTTCCCATGTGATAACTCCATCATTTTCAAATGGCATCTCATGAAGAACAAAGTAACGAACTGCATCAACGCCGAAGAAATCTACCAGTTCATCTGCGTAAAGGACGTTTCCTTTGGATTTACTCATTTTTCCGTCTCCCTGAAGCAGCCATGGATGTCCGAATACCTGTTTTGGAAGCGGAAGATCCAGTGCCATCAAAAAGATTGGCCAGTAAATTGTATGGAAGCGAATGATATCTTTTCCGATCAGATGCAGATCTGCCGGCCATAATTTGTGAAACTGCTCCGTGCTGTTTCCATCGCAGTCGTATCCGATTCCTGTGATATAGTTTGTAAGCGCATCCAGCCATACGTAAGTTACATGTTTCGGATCGAAGTCTACCGGGATTCCCCATTTGAATGATGTTCTGGAAACACACAGATCCTGCAGTCCCGGAAGCAGGAAGTTGTTCATCATCTCGTTTTTACGGGATACCGGCTGAATGAATTCCGGATGTGTATTGATATGCTCGATCAGTCTGTCTGCATATTTGCTCATTTTAAAGAAGTATGCTTCCTCTTTTGCCGGCTGTACTTCACGTCCGCAGTCCGGACATTTGCCGTCTACAAGCTGTGATTCTGTGAAGAAAGATTCACATGGAGTACAGTACATTCCTTCATAGTGCCCTTTGTAAATATCTCCCTGATCGTACAGTTTTTTAAAGATCTTCTGTACCTGTTTTTCATGATCTTCGTCTGTTGTACGGATAAATTTGTCATAAGAAGTATCCATCAGATCCCAGATTTTCTTGATTTCTCCGGAAACATTGTCTACAAATTCTTTTGGTGTTACTCCCGCCTCTTCTGCTTTGAGCTCGATCTTCTGACCATGCTCATCGGTTCCTGTCTGGAAAAATACATCGTATCCCTGACTTCTCTTGTATCTTGCGATCGCGTCAGCCAGAATAATCTCATAAGTGTTTCCAATATGCGGTTTGCCTGATGTGTAGGCAATCGCTGTTGTGATATAATATGGTTTCTTGTCTGCCATCTCTCTTCTCTCCTTCATAAAAAATCCCGTCTTCCTGCTGCCAAGAAGACGGGTGAATACCGTGTTACCACTTCTGATTTATCTCAGCCTCACGGCTGAAACCTCTGTGAGTGCTGCCAAAAACACTCTCTCGCTGTAAAGGGCGAACCCATCGCAGTTCACATCATGCTTGCTGCGCCGCTCGGGAGCCATGTTCGATCATCTTCCGTTCATCCCTCTCAGCATCGGATCCTTTCTCGGATCTTCCGGGAATTCTCTGTAAAATTTCGGATAACCTACTCTCTCCGTCTTTGCATTTTCCGTATGATTTTTCTACCAGATATGTGTATAAAATACACACTTTCTCGTTGAAAATCGTATCACAGCCGGAATGATAAGTCAAGATTGCACCTTTTAAAAATTTGTCTTATTACGATCCAGCGGCCACTTCGACCAGAAATTTTTTCTGCCGTAATGCCTCTTCGATCAGATCCAGTGTCTCTTCGGAATCTGTCTCGATCAGATGATAGTGATAATTGGAGGTAATATTTTTCAGAGGACTTGATTTTCCCCGCTTAATATCCTCTACAAATTCCATCACTTTTCGTCTGGATGTGATGTTAATCTCTGCCTCCATGTGACCGTACACCCTGTGATTGACCATCACGTTCACCACTTTTCCGCCCAGATCCACTACCGTACACAGCTCGTCTTCCAACTCTTCATCCGTGTGATTCACTTTGAAGATCCGGTTCACGGAATGTGGAGTATTCAGAAGATATCCCCTGTTTGTGGATATGATCTCATGTCCCGCTGCCCGGATCAGTGCGATATCCTGCACGATCACCTGACGGCTGACACTATAAAGGGAAGCAAGCTTTGTTCCGGATACCGGAGCTTTGCTTTCCTGAATCTGTCTGATTATCTGTTCTCTTCTTTCAGATCCATGCATTTCCTGTTGCCACCTCCCATGTTATTTTCCCAAATGATCTATTTATCCATGTATTTTTCTCCACACACGGTAATCACATCTATTATACCGCATGAAGGTGCTTTAAGGAAATATCTAAAATCGGTGCGGAATGTGTCAGTGCTCCGCTGGAAATATAATCTACGCCGAGAGAAGTCAGTCTGCTGATATTCTCTTTCGTTACATTACCGGAACACTCGGTCTCGGCACGTCCGTCAATGATGCGGATTGCTTCCTGCATCTCTTCCGTGGACATATTATCGAGCATGATAATGTCTGCCCCTGCTTCTACCGCTTCTTTCACCATATCCAGATTTTCAACTTCTACCTCGATCTTACGTACAAATGGTGCATATTCTTTTGCCATCTGAACAGCTTTTGTCACGCTTCCTGCTGCACCGATGTGATTGTCTTTCAGCAACACTCCATCAGACAGATTATAACGGTGATTACATCCACCACCGATACGGACAGCATATTTTTCAAAAATACGGCAGTTTGGTGTTGTCTTTCGTGTATCCAACAGCGTCACATGGCTGCCTTTCAGCAGATCTGCCACCTGTCTCGTATAAGTTGCAATACCACTCATGCGCTGCAGATAATTCAATGCTACACGTTCACCGGAAAGCAGTACACGGATATCGCCATGTACAGTGGCCATCCGCTGCCCACATGTTACAACATCTCCATCTTTGCAATAAAAGGTAACCACCGTTTTCTCATCCAGCAGTTCAAAAACTCTTGCATACACATCAAGTCCTGCGATCACGCCGTCCTCTTTTGCGATCAGCTCCACTTCGCCCATCTGCACCGTCGGCATAACGGCATTGGTGGATACATCTTCACTGGTAATATCTTCCTGTAATGCAAGGCGGATCAGATTGTCCGCCTGCAGTTTCATCGTTATATCATTCATGGCTGTTCTTTACCCTCTCTATTTCATTTCGTACTGCGGCATGATATTCTGACAGAATCTGCTCCCGATCCTCATACTGTCGTATATCCA
>ENA-OPXI01000721-OPXI01000721.1-human-gut-metagenome-genome-assembly--contig:-NODE-721-length-21741-cov-5.154893_pt1 | contig 21741 bp, 8 predicted proteins | sample MGYA00241520_ERZ502032 | MGnify/ENA primary metagenome ERZ502032 (study PRJEB25962, sample SAMEA2042106) | human gut metagenome | biome: human gut; feature: human-associated habitat; material: faeces...
GTCCTGCTTGGGCACTTTCCAATACAAGAAACTCAAACAGCGTCTTGTCATCGGTAACTAACTTTCCCCACTCTTGGTCATGGTATTTCACATACAATTCGTCTGTTCCGCACCAACCGCAACGTCCGTTTGTTATATCTTGCATAATTCTATCATTTGTGATATGGAACAAATGTAATGGATTCATGGCATTATGCCAAATTTAAAAGGACTATTTTATACGCATATATAAATTATCTTACAGTGTCAGGAGCCGTTCTTGTAAAAATCTTTTGGTAGTACTCCAAATTGTTTCTGAAAACATTTGGCAAAATAGGAAGAAGAGTTGAAACCGACAATATAGCATACTTCATTGATTCTGTATTCTCCGGATTGAATCAGTTGGGCTGCCATTTTCAACCGTTCCAGTTGAATAAACTCATTGGGGGTAATTTGAGCGATTCCCTTTATTTTTCGATGCAGGCTGGAACGGCTCATATTCATTTTCTCGGCTAATATATCCACATTAAAATCGGGTTCCGAAATGTTCTTTTGAATTACTTCTATTAGTTTGTCTAAAAAGTTCTCATCTGCTTTGCTCAGTGCAATGGTTTTGGCGTTCACAAAAGGTGATGAAGTAAAAGCATGGCGCAATTTGTCCTGATTGCTTAATAAGTTCGCTATGCGTGCCAATAAATACTCCGTAGAAAAAGGTTTTTCTATATAGTCGTCGGCTCCCAGTTCTATTCCTTCTATCTTGGATTGCATGGTAACTTTTGCTGTGAGCAGAATGATAGGAATATGGCTATGTTCGATATCGGTCTTTAATGTATGGCATAATTCGAAACCATCCATTTCGGGCATCATCACATCACTGACAATCAGACTGATTGTCTTTTCTGATAGCACTTGCAAGGCTTCCTTGCCATTAGATGCACGTATAACGCAATATACAGTTTCCAGTTGTGCGCAAATAAAGTTCTGCATCTCGGGGTCATCCTCTACTACAAGAATACAGATGTTAGTGCTGTGTTGCCGGATGACTGTTTGCATATTGCCGGTCTGGCTGATAGTGGAATCTTTTTGTAATTGTATGGCTTTTTCTTGATCGACAGGAAGCTCGACACAGAAACAGATTTCTTCACTATCCTTTAAGTAAAGTTTTCCTTTATGTAATTCTGCCAAGGAACGTGCCAAAGGCAGGCCGATGCCGGTACCGGCTGTGCGTTGCCCACCGGAGGTTTGTTTGATTTGCACAAAAGGCTGGAAAATTTTTTCTTGCATATCGTGGGGGATGGGATGCCCGTCATTGCTGACCATAATGGAGAAGTATCCCGGTTCTTTCATGCCGCATGGTGGTATTAAAGATACATGGATAGATGATGTGGCATATTTTACTGCATTATTGAACAGATTGCTTAGAATTTTGGTCAGGGCTTCTTTATCTACGGGTGCATTGAAATCCTGTTCGGGCAGGTCTGTTTGAAATTTCAACCCATTCTGTTGGGCGGCGGGATTGAAACGGATATAAGTGTCTCTTATTAGTTGGGAGATATTACAATCCATAAAGTTAAGACGGAACCCCTTGGTTTCTGTTTTTCGGAAGTCGAGTAACTGATTGGTCAGGTCAAGTAATCGCAGGGTATTCCGTTCCATGACGTCCAGGTTCTCACGGATGGTGTTGCGATCTATGTTTTCCTTGTGCAGGATGTTCTCTAACGGGCCTTTTATCAGGGTTAGCGGTGTGCGGATTTCATGTGCTATATTAGTGAAGAAGTCTATTTTGGCATGATAAATTTCTTTTTCCTTTTCGGCTTCTAAGATTTCCAGTTGTCGTTGTTGTTTGTCCGTGATTTGTTTTCGGAAGCGATAGAAGATATATCCGATACCGGCTGCCGAAAGTATAAAATAAAGAAGATAGGCCCACGGGGATTTCCAGAAAGGAGGTGCGATATGTATGTGGATACTTTTGATGTCATTACTCCATTCTCCCTTGGCGTTAGCTGTTTTCACGCAGAAAGTATAGTCGCCTGGCTTTAGATTGGTATAGGAAGCGGTGGAACTTTTTGTGGTACTGTACCACTCTTTATCAAATCCTTTCAATGTATAACTCAGATAATTTTCTTCAGGGGCGGCGTAACAAAGAGCTGCAAAGCGGAAGGCAAAAGAGTTTTGATTATACTTCAGGTTTATTTCCCGGGTATAAGTCACGCTTTGACTGAGGGGGGAATCTTTGGTGCCTATATCGGCGCTTTTGTTGAAAAGCAGGAAATCGGTGATGGCTACAGGTGGAAAATAAGTGTTTTCGGTGAAGGACTCGGGTTTGAAGGCAATGAAGCCATTGATACATCCGAAATAGATGGTACCGTTTTTGCTCTTAATTCCTGAACTATAATTGAACTGATTGGTGAGCAGTCCATTGTTGTCTGCATAAATGTTCGAGGTTTTGGTCTTCAGATCGAACCGTATCAATCCTTTGTTGGAGGTGAGCCAAAGGATGTCATTGTTGGCTTCTACAATCTTATAAATCACATCATTGGCAAGCCCTTGTGAAGAATCATAAGTAGTGAATTCCTCTGTGTCCTGGTTGAATGAGCAGAATCCTCTTCCCAGCATGGTGAACCACAAACGTTGCTTGCTGTCTTCATAAATACTTATCACCTTGTTGTAAGGGAGTCCGTGGGGAACTCCGGGAGTAGAAACATAATTTTTCCAGCTGTTATTTCTAGGATTGTATTTGAATATACCGGAATTATAGGTGGCAAACCAGATATTTCCTTTACTGTCTTCCAATATGTTGAAAACAAAGATACCATCCATTTTGTGGATACGGGTGAAATCATTTGTTTCATGGTTATAGAGATTGAGTCCGGTTGTGGTACCTATGTAGAGTTGACCTGCAGAGGTGCGGCACATGGAATAGATGTTGTTGTCGTTCAATGTATTTTCGGCATGTCCCATCAGGTAGTGACGGGAACGGCGGGTCTTCAGATCCAATGAGTATAATCCTTTGGAATATGTACCTATCCACAGAGTGTGATTGTCCATACTTAGAGCGTGGACATTATAGTGCAGTCCTGCCAGTGGACAAGGGCTGAATTCTTTGGTCTTTGGATTGAATTTGTTCAAGCCGCCGTCTTCTGTTCCTATCCATAGATTTCCGTCTTCATCTTCGCAAAATTCACGGACTACTTTTCCGCTGAGGCTGTTTTGTCCTATGATGGGATAGTATTTTTCGAAGGTGGCATATTGGGTGGGATAATAGTCTATGCCTCCGAAATAGCTGCCGATCCATATGCCACCTTCAGCATCCTTGTAGAGGGAATAAATGGCATTGTCCGACAAGGAATAGTCATCGTTGGGATTGTAGGTGAGGTGTTGGATTTCCCGGGTTTCCTTGTTGTAAGTGTATATTCCTCGTTCTGTGGCAACCCACAATGTTTTTTTGTCGATGGGATAGATGTTTCTTACAAAGATACTTTCGGTTTGGGAAGAGTCCGGTAGCAAGTCGGTGACTGTCCGGGTAAGGATATTGATACTTTTCAGACCACCTTTTGCGGAACCAGTGTACAAGGTATTATGCTGTTCGGGGAAAATTTTGAAAATCTGGTCATCGGTGAAGAGGTTTTTCCCCTCTTGTGTTTGGAATAACCGGAAGTTCTGGAAATGATCATCAGTATAATAAAGCCCTTTTCCGTTATAGCCTATCCATACTGCGTTTTGCTGGTCTATACAGATAGAACTGAGTAGATGGGCATCGGGGATAGCATAGTGTGTTAATGTTTGTCGGTCGTTATCGAACAGGAAAACGCCTTGGGATTCTACTGCTATCCAGATGTTTTTTTGTGTATCGGTGGTGATTTGTACAATGGGCTGGGTGATGCACAAGCTGTCCTGACTTTTGCAGGTGAGTTTTGAGAAAGTTTCCGTCAATGGATCATAGATATAAATTCCGTCGTCTGTTCCTATCCATAATTTCCCATCCTTATTTTCGTGCAATGAGTTGACGTTGTTATTACCCAAAGAATGAGGGTTGGAATGATTGTGTTTGAAAATACGGAAATTGGATCCGTCATAACGGTTTAGTCCGTCTTTGGTGCCGAACCACATGAATCCGTTCCTGTCTTGGGTGATACAAAGAACGGAACTTTGAGACAGTTTGTTTTTCAGACCCAAATGTTGGAAATAATATCTTTCAGCATGAACACAGGGGGATGACAGGCTGAAAAGGATTGATATGAGAAGGAATAAGTGCTTGTACATAGTTTGTTTTATCAAGTGGTTTACTATGTGCAAAAGTAGATATTTGGCTGAAAAACACAAGGGGAAGGCAAAATATTGTCCTGTTTTGGCAGAATATTGCTCTCTTTTCGTAAGGTGGAGGAGGTAAGGTGGTGTAAAAGGTGGGTGAAAATATTGTTTTGGCAGAAAATTCATATTATTTGGATGGATATTCTTGTGGCTTTTTATCTAATAAGTCTACTTTTGGGCTGTAATTAAATTAAAGATCAAATATGAAAAACATGTTTAGTAAAGGTGCACATCCGTCTGAATTTGGACATCGACAAACAACGATGTTGATGTTGGGCTTGTTTTTACTCGTTTCCCAATGCTTGTTTGCTCAGAGCAGAATAATAAAGGGAACGGTATATGATGAACATAAGGATGCACTGATCGGTGCGTCGGTTATTCTTAAAGGTACTTCTCAGGGAACCATTACCGATATAGATGGTAATTTTAGTGTGGAGGCAAGTGATAAGAATACTGTTTTGATTGTTTCTTATATAGGTTATGATGCCCAAGAGATAAATGTGGGTAGCCAGACCTTTGTCAAGGTACAGTTGAAACCTTCTTCTCTGGCGCTGGAGGAAGTTGTAGTGGTGGGTTACGGTTCGCAAAAGAAAAGTGAGCTGACGGCTGCCATCTCAAGTGTCAAGTCTTCGGATTTTGTCCGTGGAAATGTGAGGGATGCGGGGCAATTATTGAAAGGGAAAATTGCTGGTCTTAGCATTGTGAATTCTACAGGTGACCCTACCGAGAATTCGTCTATCTTACTTCGTGGTACTAACTCCTTGCAGGGTAACAATTCGCCATTAGTGTTGATTGACGGTATTCCGGGAGATTTAAGAACGGTGGCTCCTGAGGATATTGCTCAAATCGATGTGCTGAAGGATGGTTCGTCTGCGGCTATTTATGGTACACGAGCTACCAATGGGGTGATTTTGGTTACTACCCGTAAGGCTAATTCTGATTTTTCCATAGACTATAATGGGTATGTCGGTACAGAAGAGTTTGTGAAAACGGAAAGAGTGTTGACTGGAGATGAATTTCGTTCTTTAATTCAGGATGGAACAATTTCTGCTACTGATTTTGGAGGTAATACAGATTGGCTGGAAGCCATAACTCGTACTCCGGTCAATCATGGGCATAATCTGAGTGTAAAGGGTGGTTCCGAGAAGACTAATTATTTGTTGAATGTCAATTATAAAAAGAACCAGGGAATTTTCAAAAAGTCAGATAATGAGGCGTTGATTGTACGACTGGCGGTGAATCATTCAATGTTGAATGATAAATTGCGTTTGAACGTCAGCGTTAATTCTAATACGCAGAACTATACAACGACCGGAGATGGTTCCTCTTTCAATAGAGGGGTATATAGTGCGGCATTGGTTACTAATCCTACCTTGCCTATTTATAAGCAGGATGTAAATAAGGATGTCCTGTCATCAATGCCGGAGTATGATGGTCCTTGGGCACAGCCTTCGGCTCTGGTGGCTATCGCCAATCCGCTGAGTACTATCGAGACAGCTAATGGCAGACATCACAGACAGCGTACCAGATTGAATGGTAATGTTACTTTCCAACCCATCGAATCATTGAAATTCAATGCTTTGTTATCTTGGGATAGATATTACGAAACAAGGGGTTATCGTGAGACTTTTGATAATTTCAATACCACAGTGGCTCATTCCCGTGACGGTTTTGCCTCCAGAGGTACTTGTGAGACTACAGACCAGTTGTTTGAATTTACCGCTCAGTATAGTGAAGTTTTTGGCATTCATAATATTTCTGTATTGGGAGGTTATGGCTATCAGAAGAATATATGGGAGGATTATTGGATGCGGAACTGGAATTTTCCTACAGACCAGTTTGGCTGGGATAATATCGCTTTAGGACGTGGCGACAGCGATATTGCCGGTGCTGCTATTCCTATTAACAGTAATAAAACGTCAGGTAATCTTATCAGTTTTTTCGGACGTATCAATTACATATTGGCGGGCAAGTATTTGGCTACCATTAGTGTAAGGCATGAGGCAGACTCCAAATTTGTGGGTTCCGATCAGGTTTGGGGTACATTTCCGGCTGTAAGTCTGGCATGGCGGATTAATGAAGAGAATTTTATGAAAAATATCAAGTGGATTAATAGCTTGAAACTTCGTGCCGGTTATGGTGTGACAGGTATTGCTCCTTCCAATCCTTATTTGGCAACCTATCGTTTGGGATATACTTCAAATAATGATACTTTTTATTATAATGGTCAATGGGTGAATAAATTGACTCCGCAGAGTAATCCGAATCCGGAATTCACATGGGAAAAGAAGAAGGAATTTAATGTGGGGCTTGATTTCTCTATTCTGAAAGATCGTATCAGTGGTAGTGTTGATGCTTATTACAGAAAAACTGTAGACTTGTTATATAATTATCCTGTTCCTGTTCCGCCCAATGTATATGGCACTACACTGGCAAATGTGGGTACTATCAGTAATAAGGGACTGGAGATATTGCTGAACGGGGTTGTCTTTAATAAAAAAGATTTTGGTTGGAATACCACACTGACTTATTCTACTAATAAGAATAAGCTTGACAAATTGAATAATAGTAAATACCAGTTGGCAAACGATTATTTTTATGTGGGTGACGCACAAGCGCCTATGTCGGGAGTCCCTACCCATCGTGTAAAAGTAGGGGAGCCTATAGGGCAGATTTGGGGTTGGAAAGTATTGGATATTACAGAAGACGGTAAATGGATTTATGAAGATCAGAATGGTAATGCTGTAGAGTCTAAAGATGTGAAGATAGAGGATAGAAAAGTGATTGGTAATGGTTTGCCAAAGCATTATTTGGGATGGAACAATGATTTCCGTTATAAAAATTTTGATTTGAGCGTTACCATGAGAGGAGCCTTTGGATTCCAGAATATCAACTTTACTCGTCTGCATTATGAGAATTATAGAGACCAGGCAATGAATAATTTGAAAGCCGGGTATGAAAAAGTATTTGGTAAAGCGGTGCTGACGGACTCCAAGCAATTTAATAGTTACTATGTGGAGGATGGCGATTATTGGAAAATTGATAATATTGTATTGGGGTATAATTTCAAGAAAGACTTTATTAAAGGGATTAAGGGAATGCGTCTGTATTTCTCTGTTCAAAACGCTTTGACCATTACCGGATACAAAGGACTTGATCCGGAGGTAGGCGGTTCGCTTTTAACTCCGGGAACAGATGACAGAAACAAGTATCCCACTACCCGTTCATATACCTTTGGCGTTAACTTGAATTTTTAAATTATTAGATTGAAGAACATGAAAAGAAGAATAAGAATAGCATTGATGTGTCCTGCACTTTGTTGTCTGATAGGAGCATCATTGAATAGTTGTATGGAACTGGACGATAGCGTGTATACTACGATCGTATCCGATAAATATCATTATACGGAAAAGGACATGGTTGCCATATTAGGTAATGCTTATACTCCATGGCGTTCTGTTGTTATCGGTGCAATAAATGAAACGCAGACCATTTCTACAGATGAGACCATGATACCGGTACATCCTTGGGGATGGAATGGGACTACCATTAACATGCATTTACATACCTGGACTTCGGAGACAGGTGAGGCTGTTAATCGGTGGGGTGACCTGTATACTGGTATAAACAATGCCAATCAGGTAATTTACCAGATTGAATCCGGCCTGTTGCCTGTGACGGAAGGTAAGGATAATTATTTGGCGGAGTTAAAAGCGGTAAGGGCTTCTTATTATTATATGCTTTGTGATTATTACGGCAATGTACCCTATCTGACCCGTTTTGATGTCCCTCAAGGTTTTCTTCCCGAACAAATCAGTCGTAAAGCCTTGAATGATTCTATCATTGCCGAAGTGACAGCCGCCCTTCCTTTATTACCGGAGAATGTTGATGAATCGACTTACGGACGTTTTACCAAATGGGCTGCTTATGCTTTATTGGCCAAGATGTATATCAATGCGGAGGTGTATACGGGAACCCCACAATGGCAAAAGTGTCTGGATGCCTGTGAGGAGATCATAAAATCTGGTAAATTCTCGTTGGCGGGAAATCAGAAAGATGTATTCAAGGCTGATAATGAGGATTGTACGGAAGCTGTTTTTGCTGTTCCTTTTGATCAAAGTTACGCCGGTGGATTGAATATATTCAATTACGCTCTAAACGGTCAGTTCTCTCAGGTATATTCCACTAAGAGTTTTGGTGGTTGGGGAGGTTCGGTTGCTGTTCCGCAATTTATAAATACATTTGATCCGGATGACAGTCGTCTGACCGAGAATTATTTGATGGGACAGCAAGTGTATCCCGATGGTTCCAATGTGTTGTGCGAGATAGGCAACAGTCAGGGGATTCCTATGAATATTGTAAATGTGGTTCCGGGGGTTGATTGGGCTGAGGAATTACATGGATATCATTTGGCAAAGTATGAGTATGTTGCCGGTATGTCTCCTGGTGCTATGAGTAACGATGTTTTCCCCTTCCGCTATACAGATATATTGATGATGAAAGCTGAATGTTTGTTAAGGACTGGAAAAGCGGACGAAGCGGCACAAATTGTAACAGAAATCAGACAACGCGCATTCAAGTCTGCTCCGGAAAAAGCGGTAGTCACTGGTGCGGAACTGATGGGAGGGAGTACCTATGATTATGGATTGCGCGAAACAACCTATTTGGACAAGATTAAAAGTCCTAGAACAACTCATGAAGGTGGAGCAGATATAAAATATGGTCGCTTTTTGGATGAATTGGGTTGGGAGTTTAACCAAGAAGGAAGAAGAAGGCAGGACTTGATTCGTTTTGGAGTATGGACAACTAAATCATGGCTTTCTCATTCTGCTACAAATGATATAAATAAGAACTTGTATCCTATTCCAAGAGCTGAATTGGATAAGAATGGTAAGTTAAAGCAGAATCCGGGATATTAGTGGATTGGTAATGAACAGACTGTCCGAAAACCTGTTTGGCACTTTTTGTCATGTGCGGTTCCGGACAGTCTTTTTCTTTTAATATTTATTTGAAGTGATGGTATGAAAAGGTTTGCCGGTTGGTTGTTGTTTTTCTGGGGATGTATATGTTGTATATGTGCCTCTGAAATTTCTATAACAGATTCATGGAAGTATAAAGCAGAGAATGATGAACGTTTTTCCAGTATGGATTGGAATGATTCTGATTGGGTAACTGTAGATTTGCCTCATACTTGGAATGCCGGAGATGTGATTGACGAGCAACGGGGATATAGGCGTGGCATATCTTGGTATAGGAAGAAGTTGTTCATTCCTTCAGAGGCACGGGATAAGAAAATAACTCTTCGTTTTGATGGAGTGGCCAGCAAGGCAGACGTCTATTTAAATGGGAAATTATTGAAAACTCATTTGGGGGCATATACCGCTTTCGGAGTTGATATAACTGATATCTGTGAAGTTGGAAAGGAAAATCTGTTGGCGGTAAAAGTGGATAATAGTTCTTCTTTGGGGGAAATCCTTCCACCGGTTTCCGGAGATTTTTCTATTTTTGGGGGTATTTATCGCAGGGTGTTCTTGCAATGGACGGAAAAAGTGCATTTTGTGACAGAACCTTATGCAGCTGTTCCAGTAAGGATACAAACCCCTGAAGTGTCGGTATCTGAGGCGTCAATGCAAATTGTGGCTTTTCTTAAAAATGACTTTACCGATACAAAGCACGTGCACGTCAATGTTTTTCTTTGCGATGAAATGAATCGGATTGTGAAAGAGAAACAGTTGAAACTGAAACTGATTCCAGGCAGGAAATATCCTATATCCACTTCTGTAGGAAGGATAGAGAATCCTCATTTGTGGTCTCCTGAATTGCCTTATTTATATACGGTAAAAGTGCAGGTATGCGATGCCAAGAATGGAGAAATGTATCAAGAAGTAATTTCTCCGGTTGGATTCAGATGGTTTTCGGTGGACAAGACAGGCTTTTATCTGAACGGGAAGTATCTTAAATTGAGGGGAGCTGCACGGCATCAGGATTATGCAGGTTTGGGAACGGCTATTCCCGTTGAAATGAATCGTAGGGATATGCGGTTGCTGAAAGAAATGGGAGCTAATTTTGTGCGTATCAGTCATTATCCTCAAGATCCGGAAATATATCGAGCCTGTGACGAATTGGGGTTGATAGTATGGTCTGAAATTTGTGTTGTGAATGAAGTGAGAAAAAATGCGGCATTCGCTCATAACTGCAAAGAAATGTTGAAAGAGATGATTCTTCAGAACTACAATCATCCATCGGTGGTACTATGGGGGGCTATGAATGAATTATGGGATTACCATAAGCAAGCTATTGCGTTGGCTAGGGAATTGGAGGCTTTGAAAAAAGAGCTGGATCCTTATCGTCTTTCTTGTGTCGCCTTTCATGCTTTTACTTGGGAGAAACCCTATACACAGTCTAGTAAGGAGATGTTTAGTATTTCGGATGTTAACGGGGTGAATGTATATGAGTCTTGGTATCAGGGAGATTCTGCTACGATTGCACCTATGTTTGATAAATTTTGTAGTTATTCTACTGCAAAACCTCGTTTTTTGTCGGAATTTGGAGCAGGAAGCGATGAACGTATCCATTCTTATACTCCGCGTACATTTGATTTTACTCCGGAATTTCAATTGGATTTTAATCGCAGATATATCAATGAAATGGAGAAACGTCCGGATTATATAGGTTATTCTATTTGGAATTTGGTTGATTTTCAGGTGGATGGTCGTGGTGATAGCAAGCCTAATCTGAATCAAAAAGGAATGTTGACAGAGGATCGTCGGAAGAAAGAGATTTATTATTACTGTCAGGCTCGTTGGTCGGACATTCCGATGATTCATATTGCCGGGGCCGATTGGACGAAAAGGGTGGAAATTTGTGATGATAGTATAAATGTGCGTAAGATCAGTGTTTTTTCTAATCAGAAAACGGTGGAGTTAATTCATAATGGAAAGTCTTTGGGTGTGCGTGAAGTGGTAAATGGGGAAGCTGTTTTCGCAGTTCCTTTTATAAACGGAGAGAATCTGCTGGATGCTCGAAGTGGGGCACTTTCAGACAGGCTGAAGATACAGATGAAATTGTTATCTTCCCGTCTTACTGACAGTGATGTGCTTTTGGACGGTCTTTGTATTAATTTGGGACAGGAGCATTGTTATTTTATAGACCCGCAGCTTCAGGAAATATGGATACCCGATAAACCTTATACAAAGGGAAGTTGGGGATATATGGATGGAAAACCTTTTAACTCTTGGCCGGGATCATCACATGATGGAGTTAGGTATGGAGTAGGGGCTGATATAAAAAATACTTTTTTAGAGCCTCTTTTTCAGACCTTTTTGATTGGTACGACTTGTTACCGGCTGGATGTTCCTGACGGAGTATATGAAATTGGCTTTTATTTCACGGAACCTTTCAGTAAGGATGAACGGAAAAATATTGTGCGTACAGGTGTTTCTGCCGAGGGACAACGTGTATTTGATGTGTCAGTCAATGGAGAAAAATTGATAGATTCATTGAATCTGGCTGATTCTTATGGCGAGCAGACAGCTGTTGTAAAGACACTTGTGGTCAATGTGCGGAATCATGAAGGACTGGAGATTCTGCTTTCTCCTCAAAAAGGACAAGGTGTTATTAGCGGATTAAAAGTAAAGAAAATACGATGATATGGGCTGAAAAACTTCTGAATGAGTAAAATGGTTATATTCTTTCTTTTTCTGACAAGATTCTTTTCCATGAAACTCAGGGACAGATGTACTTTTGCTGATGTAAAATTTGAATAAAAAACGGTATGTTTAAGAAAAAGAGAAATATAGGGAAATTGTTATTAGGTTCCTTTTTGATTGTGGCTGTACTGACAGCATGTATGGAGGAAAAAAGGGAGATGAAGATAGATATGCTTTCACGTCCCGGTACGATAGATAGGAATGTCAGTTATCAGGGAAATCGTTTGCCTTTGAAACCATTGCATTTTATAAAATTGCCGGTAGGAACCATTGAGCCGGAAGGCTGGCTGAAAAAGTACCTGCTGTTGCAAAAAGAGGGATTAACCGGGAAACTGGGTGAAATTAGTGCGTGGTTGGATAAGAAGGATAATGCGTGGTTGCTGTCTGGTGGAGATCATGGTTGGGAAGAAGTCCCTTATTGGCTGAAAGGATATGGTGATTTGGCTTATATCTTAAAAGATTCTGCTATGATTGCAGAAACAAAAGTCTGGATTGAAGCAGCTATTCAGAGCCGGCAACCGGATGGCTTTTTCGGTCCGGTGAATGAACGTGGAGGGAAGAGAGAACTTTGGGCGAATATGGTAATGCTTTGGTGTTTGCAATCTTATTATGAATATTCTGGTGATAAGAGAGTGTTGACTTTGATGACTGATTACTTTAAATGGCAACTAACTGTCCCCGATGATAAATTTTTGGAAGATTATTGGGAGAACAGCCGTGGGGGGGATAATCTGTATAGTGTTTATTGGCTTTATAACATCACAGGAGAACAATTCCTGCTGGAGCTTGCTCGGAAACTTCATCGTAATACGGCAGACTGGACAAATGAATCGGATTTGCCTAATTGGCATAATGTGAATATTGCACAGTGCTTTCGTGAACCGGCTACTTACTATATGCTTAGTGGTGATTCGGCAGATTTGCAGGCATCTTATCGAGTGCATCATCTGGTGAGACGTATTTTCGGACAGGTGCCGGGAGGTATGTTCGGAGCGGACGAGAATGCCCGTTTGGCTTATATTGATCCACGACAAGGTACAGAAACTTGTGGATTTGTAGAACAGATGGCGTCTGATGAGATAATGCTTCGTATGACCGGTGATCCTTTTTGGGCTGAGCATTGCGAGGAGGTCGCTTTCAATTCTTATCCGGCGGCGGTAATGCCTGATTTCAAAGCTTTAAGATATATTACTTGTCCCAATCAGGTGGTGAGTGATTCTAAAGACCATAAACCCGGAATTGATAATGGTGGTCCTTTCTTGGCTATGAATCCTTTCAGCAGTCGTTGCTGTCAGCATAACCATGCGCAAGGCTGGCCTTACTATATTGAAAATTTGGTTTATGCAACTCCGGATAACGGGCTCGCCGCCATTATTTACGGTCCGTGTTGTGCACAGGCGAAAGTAGGGGTAAACGGTACTGAAGTTATTCTGAGAGAAGAAACAAACTATCCGTTTGAAGAAATGATTCGGTTTACAGTGCAAGTTTCCGGTAAAGTGGATTTTCCATTATATCTTCGTGTACCTGCTTGGTGCAAGGGGGGGACATTAATAGTTAACGGAGAAACGGTAGCTGCTGGTATGGAGTCTGGTAAATATGTTCGTTTGGATAGAACTTGGAGTAATGGAGATGTGGTAATCTTGCAATTACCCATGTCTTTATCTGTTCAAAGATGGCAGACCAATCAAAACAGTGCCAGCGTGAATTACGGTCCTTTGACTTTCTCTCTATTGATAGAGGAAGAGTATAGAAAGGTAAGTAGTGCAGAAAATGCTATATGGGATTCTAAATGGCAGAAAGGTGCTGATGTCAATGCTTGGCCTACTTATGAAATCTATCCTCAAAGTGCTTGGAACTATGCTTTGAAATTGGATGATAAGGTTTTGGAGCAATGCTTGAAAGTCGAGAAGAGAGAATGGCCTTCAGACAATTATCCTTTTACTGCTGATAACGTTCCTCTAGTGATAAAAGCACAAGGGAGAAGAGTGCCTTCTTGGGGCATAGATCAATATGGCTTATGTGGTGTGTTGCCGGAAGAAGGGGCTCCGAAAAGTGAAATATTGGAAGATATAACCTTGATACCGATGGGAGCTGCCCGTTTGCGTATCTCGGCATTTCCTGTAACTTATGAATAATTTTATATTACTATGAAAAGACTGTTATTTGTGATTCTATTGACAATTATGGGATGTTGCGGTGTACATGTGCAAGCCGTTGGATACGAAAAAATTATTAATCCGGTATTGCCGGGTGATCGTCCTGATCCTACTGTCATTGAAATAAATGGAGAGTATTGGGCTGCTGCGACTTCTAATGAATGGTCGCCGTTGTTCCCTATTTTTAAATCAAAAGATTTAGTGAACTGGGAATTGGTGAATTATGTTTTTCCGGATGGAGCACCTGATTGGGCATTAAATAATTTTTGGGCCCCGGAATTATCGTATGATGAGAAACAGGGAAAGGTTTATCTGTATTATACAGCCCGTGACAAGAGGACAAAGAGATTATCGTGTGCGGCGGCGGTAGCTGATTCCCCGATGGGGAGGTTCAAAGATTTGGGACCGTTGGTTGCTCAGGAACCAGGCTCTATTGATGCTTTTGCTGCAAGAGATGAGAAGGGTAAACTTTATCTTATATGGAAAGAAGACGGCAACAGTATGGGCTTGCCTACAAATATTTGGGCACAGGAGATGACGGAGGACCGCACCCGTCTGATAGGAGAAATGACTTCCTTGTTCTGTAATGACACTCCTTGGGAGGAAGGGTTGGTAGAAGGGGTATGTGTTTTTAAAAAGCAGGATTATTTTTATATTCTGTATTCGGCAGCTAGTTGTTGTGACAAGAAATGTAATTATAAAACAGGAGTGGCCCGTTCCAAATCTTTGCTGGGCAAATGGGAGAAGTATGAAAAGAATCCCATTTTGGTAGACAATCAGGATTGGCGTTGTCCCGGACATGGTACTATAGTTCGGAAAGATGGAAAGGAGTTTTATTTGTATCATGCTTATAATAGGAGTGGTTCGGTATATGTCGGACGTCAGGGCGTGTTGGAGGAATTGTGTTGGGGAGAGGATGGCTGGCCTTATTTTAGGAACGATGCCGTTTATAATCGTCCTAATTTGTCTTTGGATTATGTGGATTCCTTTAAGGGTAATACACTAGCTCCCATTTGGCAATGGAGGGTAACCCAGAAAATAGATTATCAGACAGGAAAAAACGGATTACATCTAGGAGCATCTATGGAAAACAGGGAATTGGGTACTCTGCTGGTACAACCTGTCAAGGCTTTGAATTTTTCGTTGACTGCTACTGTTGATAACCGGAAAAGTATGGCTGCGGCTGGTATCGGTATTATTGGTGGAGCTCATAATGGATTTGGCGCTCCTTTAGCCGGTATTGGCATATCAGTTTTGAAAGATAAGGTGGAAGTATGGAAAAATGTAGATGGTAAAGTTGATGTCTTGGCTCAAAGTGCTATAACGGTGTCAGCAACGGCACAGGTCAGGATGACTGTGAAAGACGGGTATTGGCTTTGCTTTGAGTTCCGGAAAGGGCAGAGGTGGATACCTTTGGCAACGGAAATTGATGCTTCGCCGTATGTTCCGTGGGGAATGGGCTTCCGCATAGGCTTGTGTGCTAAAGGGGGAGACGGAACCTTTGCTGATTTCCGTAAGATTGAATTGATTCATTGATTGTGTTTTTTATAAAATCTGTTACCATGAAAAAATATAGGTTAGTATTCGTTTTAAGTATATTGTTTTTAGGAGTGATCAAGTTGACTGCATCGGAATATGAGCAGGTGCGCAAAGCACCTCGTGTACATGTTCCGGTATGGCAGTCATTTGCACTGTCGGAAGTCGAATTAACCGATAGCTATTTTAAGAAAGCGATGGATTTACATAAAGGATATCTGCTGTCGCTGGATGTAGACAGGCTCATTCCACACGTACGCCGTAGTGTCGGTTTGCAGGGGAAAGGAGATAATTACGGAGGATGGGAGAAGCATGGTGGATGTACCTATGGTCATTATATGTCTGCTTGTGCCATGATGTATGCTTCTACAGGCGAGAAAGCCTTGCTGGATAAATTGAATTATATGCTGGATGAACTGCAAGAGTGCCAAAAACAGACCCCGGATGGTTGGTTCATTACCGGTAAAAGAGGAAAGGAGGGTTATTTGCAGTTGCTTCAAGGGAATGTGGTGCTTAACCAGCCGGATGAAACCGGACAACCTTGGAATTATAACCAGAATGGGAACTCATGGTATTGTATCCATAAGATTTTGGCGGGATTGAGGGATGCATATGTCTATGCAGGTTGTAGGCAAGCCAAGGATATATTGATGCCTTTGGCGGATTTTATTTCTCATATAGCCTTGAATAGCAATAGGGATCTTTTTCAAAGTACCTTGAGTGTGGAACAGGGGGGGATGAATGAAGTTTTTGTTGATATTTATAGTATTACCGGAGATAAGAAATTTTTGCAGACGGCAGAAAGGTTCAATCATATCAATGTTATTTATCCGATTGCTAACGGAGAAGATGTGTTATTCGGTCGCCATGCTAACGATCAAATACCCAAATTTATGGGAGTAGCCAGAGAGTATGAGTTCTCACCCAATGATATTTATTATCAGGCTGCCCGTAACTTTTGGAATATTGTAATTAAAGATCACACATTGGCTATCGGTGGAAATAGTTGTTATGAGCGTTTTGGCGTACTGGGTGAAGAAAGCAAGCGGCTGGACTATACTTCGGCAGAAACTTGTAATACATATAACATGTTGAAATTGTCAAGACAGTTGTTCATGTTGGATGGTGATTATAAATATCTGAATTACTATGAACATGCTTTATATAACCATATTCTTGCTTCACAAGATCCTGATATGCCGGGCTGTGTGACTTATTATACTTCTTTGTTGCCGGGATCATTTAAGCAATATAGTACTCCGTTTGATTCTTTCTGGTGTTGTGTGGGTACAGGGATGGAGAATCATTCTAAGTATGCCGAATCCATTTATTTTAAGGATAACCAAGAATTGCTGGTCAATCTGTATATTCCTTCACGTCTCCACTGGAAGGAAAAAGGTTTGAAGCTGACTTTGGATACTTATTTCCCGGAATCGGATACGGTTACAGTAAGGATGGATGAAATAGGGAGCTATACAGGAACGCTTCTGTTCCGTTATCCGGATTGGGTGAGCGGTGATGCTGTAGTTCGTATTAATGGAGAGCCGGCACAGACGGAAGCACATAAGGGAAGCTACATTCGCCTGTTGGATTCTGTTAAGAGCGGAGATGTGATAACATTGGTTTTCACACGTAACTTATATATTGATTATGCAAAGGATGAACCTCATTTCGGCTCTGTCATGTATGGCCCGATATTGCTTGCGGGAGGATTGGGGACGGATGATATGCCCGAAGATAGGGTTATTGACAATCGTGCTTGCCGTGAATCGCTTCCGGCAAAGAATATTCCTATGTTAGTGGGTCCATTGACCGATCTGGATAGCTGGATACAATGTTCTTCACAACATCCTTTACGGTTTACAGTAAAGAATGGAGGTGGACAACAAGGGGTAGGGTTGGTCCCTTATTTTCAAATGCATCATCAGCGGCATACTGTATATTGGAAACTTTATTCTCCGGATGAATTTGTTTATCGTACTCGTTCTTTAACGGATGAAGTGAAGATCGGTGACGAGACAGATGAAAGGAAACATGCGTTGCAAGGGGAGAATGATTCTATTTATTGGCATGATTATTTTTGGGCAAAGAATACTCGGTTCCGTATGGCAAAAGACGGATGGTTTTCTTACACACTTCATATAAATAAAACGGAACAAAAGCCTTATCATCTGATTTGTCGTTTCTGGGGAGACGAGCCTGATACTTGTCAGTTTGATATATTGATTGACGGCAACTATTTGCGTACTGTCAGTTTGAATCGAAAACTATATCTGACCTATGTGGACGATGTGTATTCTATTCCTGCGGACTGGACTCGTGGAAAGGATAAAGTGAATGTTACTTTCCGTGCTGCTCAAGGGAAGAATGCCGGAGGATTGTATGAATTGAAAATTACTTCAGATACGAATTATAGATAAACTTTAAATATAGATTACCATGAAAAAAACGTTGGTTATATTATTCGTCGCCGGGGTTCTTGCCGCGTGTAAGTCGACGGATAGCAATAAATCTGATTATCAATACAAGGATGTACCTTTTACCAATGTACACTTTTCTGATGATTTCTGGGCGCCTCGTATTGAAACCATTCGTAGTGTTACCGTGCCTTTTGCTTTTCATAAATGTGAGGAAACTCATCGTATAGATAATTTTGCAGTAGCGGGGAAACTGATGGAAGGAAAGTTCAATTCCCCTTATCCGTTTGATGATTCGGATGTGTATAAGATAATGGAAGGAGCTGCTTACTTGTTGGCGGTGAAGGAGGATAAAGCGCTGGATATGTATATGGACAGTCTGATTCATCTGATAGGAGCTGCGCAGGAACCGGATGGTTATCTTTATACTACCCGTACTATTGGTGGGGATTCGCAACATCCGTGGGCTGGCAGTAAAAGATGGGAAAATGAACGTGACAACAGCCATGAATTGTATAATGTAGGACACATGTATGAGGCGGCTGTAGCTCATTATCTAGCTACCGGAAAACGTTCATTTCTTGATATAGCCATTAAGAGTGCGGATTTGTTGTGTAATACCTTTGGTCCTGAAGAAGAAAAGATTACTGTAGCGCCAGGGCATCAGGAAGTGGAGATTGGGCTGGTAAAACTTTATAGGGTGACAGGAGATAAACGTTATTTGGATTTGTCACAATTCTTTTTGGAGGCTCGTGGAAAGTATGACAAATATGATCGGAATAGTGAGGATCAGTTCCGTAACGGATCTTATTGGCAGGATCATAAGCCAGTCATTGCTCAGGATGAGGCTGTAGGCCATGCAGTGCGGGCTACCTACATGTATGCTGCTATGACAGATATAGCCGCTTTGAAAAACGAGCGGCATTTTGAAAATGCTGTGGGTAAATTATGGGACAATGTAGTAGGGAAGAAGATGTATATTACCGGAGCTATTGGTTCAACTCGTCATGGAGAAGCGTTTGGTAAAAACTATGAGTTGCCTAATAGTACAGCTTATTGTGAAACATGTGCTTCTATTGCCAATTGCATGTGGAATTTACGCATGTTCATGCTGCATGGTGATGCCAAATACATTGATGTGCTGGAACGTTCTTTGTATAACGGGGTGTTGAGTGGCATCAGTTTGGATGGAAAGAAGTTTTTTTATCCAAATGTCCTCTCTTGCGATGAAAATGGCTCAGAGCGTAGCGAATGGTTTGATTGTTCTTGCTGCCCTTCTAATCTAGCTCGTTTTATTCCTTCGGTGCCAGGGTATGTGTATGCCACTTCTTCCAAAGGATTTTATGTGAATCTGTATGGTGCCAATCATGCTGATGTAGTTCTAAAGAATGGAAAGCATGTACAGGTGGAACAACAGACGGATTATCCGTGGAATGGAAAGATAAAGTTGATATTGACTCCGGAAACCCCGGAAGATTTTGCTGTTATGTTGCGTATTCCGGGATGGGTAAATAGTCAGCCTGTACCTTCCGATCTTTATACTTATACCAGGCATGATAAAAGAGCCGTAAAAATTACAATCAATGGAAAACCCCGGGATTTTGTAATGGAGAAAGGATATGCCGTTTTATCCGGTAGTTGGAAACGGGGGGATACAATTGAACTAAGTCTTCCGATGGATGTCCACAAGGTTTCAGCAAATGATAAGGTTGCTGCGGATGTGAATCATCTTGCCGTAGAGCGTGGCCCGATAGTTTATTGTGCAGAGTTTGCTGACAATGGAGGGACTGTATTGAATTATGTGCTGAAACCGGAAACGGCTTTTGAGGCTGCTCCTGCTTCTATGTTGGGAGGTGTGGAGATATTGAAAGGAACCACAGAACGCATTATTGCCGAGAATGATTTTAAGGAAATAAAGTCTGTGACAGATTCTATCCTGCTTATTCCTTATTATGCACGGTCTCATAGAGGAAATGGTGAAATGGCTGTGTGGCTTCCTTCCGATGAAAATATATTGAAAGATCAGCTAAAAGAACGTGCCCGTATTACGGATAAAGTTTTTATCGGTAAAGAAAGTTCGGAAACTGCGCATCAGTTGAAAGGTGAGAATACTCATACGGGAGGACCAAATACATGGCGTGATGCCTCGGATGGTGGATGGTTTTCGTATACCCTGAGAGTAGATCCGGTTCAACCGATGGAATTGGTTTTGACTTATAGCAGTACAGATGGAGGAAATCGTGAATTCGAGATATTTGCCGAGCATGAAAAGATAGGGGAGCAAAAATTACGGGTGGAAACTTTTAGTGCATGGATTGATAAAGTGTATCCTATTCCTGTTGATTTAACTCGGGGGAAAAGTCATGTAACTGTTAAGATACAGGCTTTGCCCGGTATGATTGCTGGAGGTGTGTTTGGTTGCAGAATGCAGAAGCAAAAAAAATAGGCCTATGAAACGCTATATTATGACCACCGGATTGATGTGTATATGCGTGTTTTGTTCTTTAGCCCAAAAACAGATGATGTATGGAGATACAAGCCGTATTGGAATGCCTTTTTCTAAAGATCCTCATGTAGTGGAGTTCCAAGGTAAATATCTGATGTATTATTCTATTCCTCCAAAGCAGAATGGAAACGCGGAAGCGCAAGGTTGGGGAATAGGCATTGCCGGGAGCAAGAATCTGAAAGATTGGCATCGTATTGGAGAAATCATACCTCAAACAGCTTATGAGTCTAAAGGGTTATGTGCTCCGGGTGCTTTGGTAAGAAATGATACGGTTCATCTATTCTATCAGACGTATGGTAATGGTGCTAAAGATGCTATTTGTCATGCATGGTCTGAAGATGGGATCCATTTTGTACGTAATGCTACAAATCCTATTTTTTCTCCGGAAGGGGAGTGGAACTGCGGGCGTGCCATCGATGCGGAGGTCGTTTTTTTAAAGGATCGGTATTATTTATATTATGCAACTCGTACTCCTGATTATTCTACCCAAATTATAGGAGTTGCAATGGCACCTGCACATACGGATTTTTCGAAACAGGCATGGAAGAGTCCGGTGAATCATCCGGTGCTTGTTCCCGAATATCCTTGGGAAGAGAAGTGTGTCGAAGGAGCATCTGTTGTGCAGATGGGAGATGAGATGTTTATGTTTTATGCCGGGGCCTATAATAATCGTCCTCAGCAGATTGGAGTTGCTAAAAGTAGTGATGGTATTCATTGGACAAAACTTTCTAATAAACCCTTTCTGATGAATGGTGATCCTGGAACATGGAATTGCTGTGAGTCCGGACATCCTCATCTCTTTAAAACAAGGAAAGGAAAAACATATTTATTTTATCAAGGGAATGATGACTTTGGTAAAACTTGGTTTCTTTCGAATATGGAGGTCAAATGGAAGAATAGACATCCTTTTATCGCTCATTATATAAATCAAAAAGCACATTAAATATGAAGAAAATATTTCTTTTTCTATATACCTTATTGGTCTTTTCCGGTGTATACGCACAAGAAAACAAGGTAAAGGTGGAGCCGGTGAATGGAGATAAAATTTCTTTGTTCTCTTTAAAAGAAGTCCGACCTGTTGGCGGAATTAATTTAGTGCATACTTAATTCTGCCAATGGGCTTGTCG
>ENA-OPXI01000731-OPXI01000731.1-human-gut-metagenome-genome-assembly--contig:-NODE-731-length-21491-cov-3.261569_pt1 | contig 21491 bp, 17 predicted proteins | sample MGYA00241520_ERZ502032 | MGnify/ENA primary metagenome ERZ502032 (study PRJEB25962, sample SAMEA2042106) | human gut metagenome | biome: human gut; feature: human-associated habitat; material: faeces...
ATATATGGCGCAATATTATGAACCGGGTACATGAAGGTCTGGAAGATCCCGGATTTACGGTTCCTGACAGTGTGGAGACTGCTGAGATCTGCCGCAAATCCGGAAAACGTGCTGTATCCGGCGTATGTGACCATGATCCAAGAGGAGATGCTGTCTACACTGAATATTTTGCAAAAGGAACGGCTCCTACTGAAGTCTGCGACAAACATGTGGCAGTAACCGTATGTGCAGAGTCCGGAAAACGTTCCACCGAATACTGCCCGACCAAGACCACCAAGGTATGTATGGTACTTCCGGAAGGTGAAGAGGATCTGGCTACGGATGACTCTGTTTTCTCCATCCCAGGTTACTGTAACATCCACGGCCGCAATTCCACCATCATCTCTCCTACCATTGAAGATAATGATAATTCCGGCGGTGAAACCACGGCTCCTACCAAAGCAACCGTAGTGCCTGTAGGACCAGGCTATCAGCCTACCACTGCGCCGGAATGGGAATATACAGGACCGGGAGCCAAACATTAAGCTTTTAAACTGCAAACATAAAACCGTGATCTGTTGACTGCGCAAAAACAGGGACTGTTGTATTTGATAACACAATAGTCCCTGTTTTTTTGATCTGATCCACTCTTTACTTCATCTTTGGCTTAAATACCAGCGATGCCAGGTATCCAAACACAAGGGCTGCGGTAATACCGCCGGAGGATGCCGTAAGCCCGCCTTTAAAAGCGCCCAGGATACCGTCCTCTCCTACCGCTTTTTTCACCCCCTGCCACAGGGTGTTTCCAAAGCCTAAGAGAGGAACGCTGGCGCCTGCTCCGGCCCATTCTTTGAAGGGCTCGTAGATACCGATGGCACCTAAAATCGCACCGGATACTACTAAAAGGACCATAATACGGCCGGGCATCATTTTTGTTTTTTCCATTAAGATCTGCACCAGGGCACAGATCACACCTCCTGCAAGAAATGCTCTTATATAATCCATTTTCACATCCTGCCTTTCATACTTCTATCTATTTTTACATCTTTTGCCTTCGTACAAAAATTTTATTTTCCCATACGTTCCAGTATCACCCCATGGGCGATCCCCGGTATGGTCTGGCCTTCATTAAAGCTGACAGTAGAAAGCAGGGCTCCTGTAGGGACAAAAAGTACCCGTTTCCAGATACCAGCCTGGATATTTGGCAGGATCAAAGCCCCAAGGACTAAGGCGCTGCAGCCACAGCCGCTTCCTCCTGCGTGGGTATCCTGTTTCTGGTTGTCATAGATTTCTACGCCGCAGTCCATTAAAAATCCTTCCGCTTCCAGACCCTCATTCCGTAAAAGATCTGCCAATGCCTGTTTTCCAATTTTTCCCAGATCCCCGGTAATGATCTTGTCGTACCAGCCACCTTCCAGCTGCTCTTTTGTGATCTCCAGATCTTTTAAATTCTGCATTACCGTATGAAAGGCCGCCGGTGCCATGGCAGCACCCATGTTCATAGAGTCTCTGACTCCGGCGTCTACTACCTGCCCTGTAGTGATCCCTGCGATCTGGGCAATTCCCTTTTCCCCATGTTTCCCTATTACCGCCGCCCCGCAGCCGGTTACAGTCCAGGTTGCTGATTTAGGCCGCTGGTTTCCATAGGCAAGAGGAAAACGGAATTCTTTCTCTGCCGTTGCAAAATGGCTGGATGCCATGGCAAGGACATTTTTTCCATATCCTGCATTTACGGTCATTGCCCCAAGACCCAAAGCTTCTCCCATAGTAGAGCAGGCACCATACAGGCCAAATAATGGCACATGCAGACTTCCGGAACCAAAGGATGTAGCGATCAGCTGCCCTAAAAGATCTCCTGCAAACGAATAATCCATCTCCTGCTCTGTTAACTTTCCTTTTTTCAAAGCCAGACCTGCTGCCTTTTCCTGCATGGCACTTTCCGCTTCTTCCCAGTTTTCCATTCCCATCTTATCATCCGGTTCCACACTGTCAAAGAAACGCCCCAAAGGTCCCTGCCCTTCCCTGGTACCTGACACTGTCCCTACACTTTTGATAACCGGTGGATGCTCAAATAAAATGCTGGCTCTTCCCTTTTTCTGCTCCATATCCATTCATCTGCCTTTCTTTCCTGAAAACCTCTTTTCTTTAGAATGTGTTATCAGCAGGCAAATTATACAGATCAAAATCCGGGAAAAGCGAGCACGCACATTATTGGCACAAAAAAAGACCGGAACAAAGTATTATTTCTAACACCTTATTCCAGTCTTTTCCAGACAGATCTTTATTTATTAAGCCTCTGCCTCTTCATATTCTTTTCTTTTTTCCTGTTCATTTAACAGGTTGGTCATACTCTTTAAGCTGATGCCCAGTGTAGATGTATTGTGCAGCAGCGCAGAGGTAGCAGGTGCGATCACACCGGCAACACCTAAAAGGATCAGTCCCAGGTTAAATCCGATCACAAAGCGGTAGTTTCCATGGATACGCTTCATTAAACCATTGCTGATCGCCTTTAATGTTACCAGCTGGTACAGATTTTCCTCAGAAATGGTAATATCTGCGATTTCTCTTGCGATCTCAGCGCCTTCACTGATGGCGATACCTACGTCAGCAGCAGAAAGTGCAGGTGAGTCATTAATTCCGTCACCGATCATAATGACCTTGTGACCTAAAGCCTTTTCGCGCTCTACAAAGCCAGCCTTGTCTTCCGGAAGTACCTCGGAGAAGTACTGGTCAACGCCAACTTTTTCAGCAATGGCTCTTGCGGTTCTCTCGCTGTCGCCGGTCATCATAACAATATTCTTGACACCAAGGCTTCTTAATGCATCAATGGTATCCTTTGCCTCATCACGAAGAGGATCCTCAATAAGGATAACAGCTGCCAGCTTTCCGCCGATCGCCATATACAGATGAGAATAATATGGAGGCAGTTCATCAAATGCCTGTTTATGCTCATCCGGGATGATACACTGCTCATCATCAAATACAAAGTGATGGCTTCCGATAACAACACGCTCGCCATTTACATAAGTTGCAATACCGTGAGCTACGATATAGTCAACTTTGGAATGCATTTCTTCATGGACAAGTTTTCTGTTTACTGCTTCTTTTACAACTGCATTTGCCATGGAGTGAGGGAAATGTTCCTCAAGGCAGGCAGCAATTCTTAAGATCTCATTCTTGGTCATATCATTGAACACAACAATATCAGCCAGAACCGGCTCTGCCTTTGTAAGAGTACCGGTCTTGTCAAATACGATGGTGTGCGCCTCAGATACAGCCTCTAAGAACTTTCCGCCCTTAACAGTAATGTGATGGCTGTTTGCCTCACGCATAGCGGAAAGAACAGATAATGGCATTGCAAGCTTTAATGCACAGGAGAAGTCTACCATCAGGATAGACAGTGCCTTTGTAGAGTTGCGGGTCAGCAGCCATGTAAGAGCAGTACCGCCAAGGCTCCACGGAACTAAGGCATCTGCCAGGCTTGCAGCCTTTCCTTCTACAGAAGATTTTAACTTTTCAGAGTCTTCGATCATCTGTACAATGCGCTCGAAACGGGTGGAACCAGCTGCATGTTTTACCTTAAGAGTGATCTCTCCCTCTTCTACGGCTGTTCCTGCGTATACATAAGAGCCGGCTTCCTTCTTTACAGGAACAGACTCACCGGTCATGGAAGCCTGGTTTACCATAGCTTCGCCGGTTACAACTTCACCGTCTAACGGGATCACATTTCCAACATGAACGGTTACCAGATCGCCCTCTTTAATATTGGATACAGGAACTAATACTTCTGTGCCATCTACATTCTGCCATACCTTCTCGATATTTAAGGACATGCTTCTTGCCAGATCGCCAACAGACTTCTTGTGGGTCCATTCCTCTAACAGCTCGCCAATTCCCAGTAAGAACATAACAGAACCGGCTGTATTAAAGTCACTTCTTATAATAGAAACGGTAATAGCAGTTGCATCCAGAACTTCTACTTCCAGTTTGCCCTTTAAGAGACAACGGATACCCTTAAATACATAACGGATGGCTTTTGCTGTGGTATAAACTGCTCTTAACCAGAATGGGAAACAGGTCTTTGTAACCATACGTACAGCTACATGCTTAAACAGCTTTTCCTGGTACTCTCTGTTTAATTCACGTCCGCTGTTTACCGGTACGATCTCCTCTAATTCCTCATTATCATAAGAAAAGGTCCTGACTCCTTCCAGGATCTCCACTCTGTCACCTTTATAAACAATAACTGCGTCTGCGGTTCTTTCATATACCTTCGCATTCAGTACTCCCGGAAGTGTTTCCAGATAGTACTGAAGCAGATCCGCCTGACGCATGCTCATAACGCCTCTCTGAAATACATGGATACGGACTCTTCCGTTAATCTCATGTTTAATAGAAAATTTCATACGTATATCGCTCCCTGTAAAAGAAAGCCCGGGAAGTTTTTCTCCCCAGGCCCCGATTAGTTTTTAATTAAGCCTCAGCGGTTGCTGCTTCTTCTTCCTTGAAGGACTCTTCTGCCTGGCTCTCATCCTCGAAAACTTCTTCCTTGTTTCTCTGCTCGTTGATCTCCTTAGCTTCTGCAAGGATATCTTCTGCATTCTCCTGGATGTTGGTTGCAGTAGTCATAACGCAGTCCTTAGCACGAAGGCCAGCTGCCAGACAGTTGATGTAGAACTTCTTAGCATCCTTGCTTCCTAAAACCTTAACACCAGCTGTACCGAACAGTACACCACTTGCGAATAAACCAATCTTCTTTACTTTACCGATATCTAACATCATATTTTTATCCTCCTTAATTTCAGGTATTTTTATAATTTATTTTTTTCATTTGATACTCTAACAAATCAACCCACAGTTAGTCAATTCCAACATTTCTCAATAACTTACATTTTTTTGTCCTGTCTTTTACCTCTTCTTTACATGAATTTTATACCTTTATCCTAAAAGCAATCTCTCTTCCTACCGCTACTTTCTCCTTTTCAGTTCCAATGATCAGATCCCCCATACAGTTTTGTATGACCCGGATCCGGCTCCCTTCTGTAATACTATGTTTTTCCATCCATTCTGCTATCCTTGCGCCTGTCACCATCCATTTAACGGTACAGCTCTCTCCAGGCTTTATTTCTGTTAATGCCTGCATATATATGCCCCCTAAATCAATTAATATTGACTAACTTAAGTTATTCATAACTAATATTGTCAGTCAATTTCCTTTGTTGTACCAATATTGTATTCCCATATCAGCCGGTTAGTCAATTATAAATTACTTCTATTTTTCACAAAATAAGTGTAAAATATAAATCAGTGCATTGAAAAATACTACCCAGGAGGATATATACAAATGAAAAAACCGATCATCGGCATCCTTGGTGCCCATATGTCAAATAACGGCGGCCCGGCTCCGGTGCCTGCTGACTATGTAAATCATGCTTACTGTGCAGGTGTGGAAAATGCAGGAGGCATCCCCATTCTTCTGCCTGTTTTAAAAGATCCGGCAGATATGGATCCGGTTCTTGCCATGTGTGACGGACTTCTGACCCCAGGCGGAGTAGATGTGGATCCACGTTTTTACAGCGAAGATCCATCTCCCCTTTTAGGTTCTTTGGACTCTGCCATGGACCGTTTCTGGATTCATGCTGCAAACTATGCCTTAGAGCATAAAATGCCGGTCCTTGGCATCTGCCGTGGACTGCAGCTTGTAAACGTAGCTTTTGGTGGCAGTCTTTATCAGGATCTTTCCTATAAGAACCAGGACCATATGCTCCATTCCCAGAAACAGAACCGCGATTATCTGATCCATCAGGTTACCATGGATGCTGACAGCCATTTAGCTTCTATTTTAGGTGCAGAACCGGTGTATACCAACACCATGCATCACCAGTGCGTAAAAGAACCTGGAAAAGGTCTGAAGATTACCGCCCATACAGCTGATGGAATTCCCGAAGCAATGGAAACAGATGGCGGACAGTTTATCCTGGTGCAGTGGCATCCGGAAGAGCTTCAGGACAGCGAACCAAGAATGCGTGGCTTATTTAAAAATCTAATAGAAAAAGCCAGCAAATAAATATGGCTGCGCTGAATGCGTATTGTGAACATATAAACTAAAAGCAGCATACCTGGTCTTATGGATCTTTCCTAAGATTAACAGGTACGCTGCTTTTTTCACGTTCCATATCCAATTATACTAAAAACAGACACCATACAGGTACTGTTACCAGTGAAAGCAGTGTGGAAGACACTACGCACCGGGTAGCAAATTTCTCATCCTTTTTATATTTGGACGCTATGATCGCTGTTGTGCTGGCTGCAGGCATTGCCGCTAAAACTACAGATACACCTGTTACCAGATCATCTAAACCAGCCAGTTTGCATCCAACATACACCAGAAGGGGTATGAATACCAGACGGATAAATGCATAGTAGATAGTATCACGATCTACCAGTTCCTTCATTTTTACCCTGGATAAGATCACGCCCACCAGTGCCATTGCAAGAAATGTATTTGCACCGGCAATATTTTTTATGGTCACGTTCAGTACTTCCGGCAGCTGTATCTGTGTTACCATCAGGAAAAATCCGATAAATACAGACAGGATGCATGGATGTGTGGCTACTTTTTTAAAGAGCGTTTTCTTATCCGGTGCCTCTGTAAAATAAGTAAGACCTACAGACCACATAAAAATACGCTGTGGGATCACATAAATGGACGCATACATCATTCCCATCTGTCCGAAAATCCCTTCCGCGATAGGATTTCCCAGAATTCCCGCATTGGAACAGATGGTGGCATACTGCAGCACTTTCTTTTTGCTGTCTCCATAGTGATTATAAAGAAACATTCCAAGAACAGAGCTTCCTGTCTGTATTACGATCCCCGCAATAGCAATGGTCATACAGGCAATCAGGATCTGGTGGTTAAACTCGATCTGAAAGGATTTGATAATACTTCCGGGAAGAGTAACATAGATCACCAGATCAGTCAGCAGATTTTTGCCTGTGCCATCTGCCAGTCCCTTCTTCCCGAAAATATACCCGATGAGCAAAAGCAGAAACAGCATTCCCTGTGTCTGAAATAAGCCGGAAAAACTCATAAGAACTACCTCAACTTTTATCTTTTGTCTGCTGGCTTTCAGCCAGTCCGGCTTTTATTCTAGCACACTCTTTATCTGTAAAACAAGTACCTATCTGTATCAGTTCGTTTATATACTGTTTCGGCTGTATTTATCTTTTTGTATTAAAAGCGCCAAAGCCTGGGAACTGTGCAGCTGCACCCAATTCTTCCTCAATACGAAGCAGCTGATTGTACTTGGCAACTCTCTCGCTTCTGCTTGGAGCACCGGTCTTGATCTGGCAGGTATTTAACGCAACAGCCAGGTCTGCAATGGTGGTATCCTCAGTTTCACCGGAACGATGGGATGCGATTGCTGTATAGCCAGCCTTATGAGCCATCTTAATAGCCTCTAAAGTCTCGGAAACGCTGCCGATCTGGTTTAACTTGATCAGAATGGAGTTGCCGCAGCCAAGGCTGATGCCCTTGGACAGACGCTCTGTATTGGTTACAAACAGGTCATCACCAACTAACTGAACCTTGTCGCCCAGTTCCTTGGTCATTAACTGCCAGCCTTCCCAGTCTTCCTCATCCAGACCATCCTCGATGGAGTAGATCGGGTATTTCTCACACAGATCTTTCCAGTGTGCGATCAGTTCTTTGGAAGTAAACTTCTTTCCGCACTTAGGAAGGATGTACTCGCCCTTTACACTGCCCTTCCATTCACTGGAAGCTGCATCCATTGCCAGTACGAAGTCTTTTCCCGGCTCGTAACCTGCACGTTTTACTGCCTCTAAGATGCACTGGATGGCTTCTTCATCACTTCCAAGGTCTGGTGCAAAACCGCCCTCATCACCAACAGAAGTTGCCAGTTTTCTCTCCTTTAATAAGGCAGCTAATGCATGGAATACTTCTGCACACCAGCGCAGTCCTTCTTTGAAACTTGGAGCGCCTGCCGGCATGATCATAAATTCCTGCACATCTACGGTATTTGCTGCATGAGCGCCGCCGTTTAAGATGTTCATCATAGGAAGTGGAAGTCTGTTTCCGTTTGCTCCGCCAAGGAAACGGTACAGCGGGATCTGCAGTGCATTTGCTGCTGCTCTTGCACTTGCGATAGATACAGCTAAAATAGCGTTTGCGCCTAAATTTGATTTATCTTTTGTTCCGTCTGCCTGGATCATAGCACGGTCTACTGCATAAACATCAGAAGGATCCATTCCCTTTAATACCTGTGAAATAACGGTATTTACATTCTCAACTGCCTTTAAAACACCTTTTCCGCCAAAACGGCTCTTGTCACCGTCACGCAGCTCCAGTGCTTCAAACTCACCTGTAGATGCGCCGCTTGGTGCGGTTCCTCTGCCTACCGTTCCGTCTGTAAGATAAACTTCTGCCTCTACAGTAGGATTACCTCTTGAATCAATGATCTCTCTTCCGATTACTTTTTCGATTTCCAAATGCTTCATAATTTTGTCCTTTCTGGCAACGGAGTTTTCCCCCGGCAGGTCATACCGGGGGACTTGGCCATGATCATTTCACATTAGTTAGTCTTTTCTAACCGTTAATATTTTAGCATAGTTGGGTGGCAAACGCAATGTGGCTTATAGGGAAGTTTTTTCAAGTAGAAGTGAGGCCGCGCCCTGATGGGCGCAGATGGGCAAAGCCCTGGGGAGCCGAGCGAGAACCAGGGCAGTCCCCAAGAGGCTGAAGTGGCCATGCGCATTTACATACAAAAACAGGGCCTCCTATTTATAGAATGCCCTGCTTTTTTGAATTTATTCTATTTTACCTTTCCCAACAGAGGAGTTGTCTCTTACTCACCCAGACTATAATTTCCATTTCCCTCAGCTACAATACAGCTGTTGAAAAATTCGGTTGCTGCCTTGATAAGATAGCAGGTATCTTTCACGCCTGCCGTCTCATAAGGAGAATGCATTGCAAACTGAGGAAGTCCAATGTCTACGGTATTTAAGGAAACATGGGCATTGGAGATATTTCCCAATGTGGAACCGCCTGCAATGTCAGAACGGTTGGTGAAGGTCTGTACCGGAACCTGTACTTTCTTGCATAATGCTTTGAAAACAGCTGCGGATACAGCATCGGTGGTGTACTTCTGGTTTGCGTTGTATTTAATTACAATACCTTCGTTAATAGCCGGACGGTTGGTTGGGTCTGCTACATCTGCGTGGTTTGGATGTACTGCATGAGCGTTGTCTGCAGAGATCATAAAGCTGGAAGCAACTGCCATAAGATACTGCTCTCTGGTACGTCCTAAACTGTCGTTGATCCGCTCTAAAACATCCTTTAAGAAAGTAGAGTCTGCGCCCTGCTTGGTACCGCTTCCTACTTCTTCGTTGTCAAAGATAGCTGCTACAGAAATACTGGAGCTGTTTTCTCCTTCGATCACTGCTTTTACGGAAGAGAAGGCACACTGAAGGTCATCCAGTCTTCCACAGGAAAGGAAGGTCTCATCTGCGCCCCAGATAGTTCCTGGCTGACGGTTGTATAAGAACAGATCATGTCCTAAAATATCCTCTTCTTTTACACCTGCAGCTTCTGCGATCAGAGACATGAAGGTTCCCTTTGCTTCCAGACTGCCAAATACAGGAAGCATATCCTTCTGTGCATTGTAAGCATAGCCGTCATTTACCTGACGGTTCATATGGATGGCCAGATTTGGGATCATCACCAGATCACGGTCTACATTTACCAGCTTGGATACCAGACGGCTTCCCTCAGAAACTACCAGTCTTCCGGCAATGGATAATGGTCTGTCAAACCATGGTGCGCAGATCATGCCGCCGTATTTTTCTACATTTAACTTGATGCAGTGAGCTGCTTCCATCTCCGGATTTTCCTTGATCTTAAAGGTTGGGGAATCGCTGTGGCTTGCCATGATCTGAAAGCCCTTAAAATCTTTTCCCGGTACCTTAAATGCGATCACAGAAGACTGATTGCGGGTCACAAAATAACGGCCGCCAGCCTCAAGTTTCCAACTTTCTTCCTCTTTCACCTCTGTAAAACCGGCTGCTGTAAGCATATCTACTACATTTTTCACTGCATGGAAGCAGGAAGGGCTGTTCTGTAAAAATGTAAGCAGTTCCTTTGCTGTTTCGTTGTAGTTTTCTCTTGTTAATTCCATAATGATAAATAACTTCTCCTTATAATACTATCATATTTCCTAAATATCGCGTTTAGAAACCACGCCTGCAAAAGCAGACGGATATTTATTCTGCTTACTTTTCTTTCATATATGCTACTGCCTTAGAAAGTCCCATACTGTTGGACCCCTTAAACAGCAGGCAGTCCCCGAAAGCTACATGGTCATCCAACCATTGTTCCAGTTCTTCCAGGCTTTTTACTTCTGTCAGAGGAATATCTCCACCGGCTGCCTTTAAACCGGCACCGATCTTTTTTGCCAGTTCACCATATAAAACTACCTGATCTGCAGGATGCTCTTTTAAGAAAGCACCTACCTCCTGATGGAATTTTACAGTATCCGGTCCTAATTCCTTCATATCTGCAAGAACAGCGATCCGCTTTCCTTCACATGGCAAAGAGCCAAGTACTTCGATCCCCGCTTTCATGGAAACCGGGCTTGCGTTATAACTGTCATCGATCACAGTGACACCATTCAGATGTACGATCTGCTGACGTCCCTTAAAGCCTTCAAAACGGCACAGCGGTTCTGCTGCCATTTCCATGGAAATACCGTATTCTCCTGCTACTGCCAGAGCTGCCAGGGCATTCTGTACCATATGAACACCCATGACCTGAAGACGCAGCTGTACTTTTTCATCTCCATGAACTGCTGTAAATACAGGATAACCTTCTTCTAAGTGCAGATCTTCGCCTCTGTAATCGCAGCCTTCAGAAAGTCCGTACAGAACCTTTTTTCTGCCGCCTTCCGGAACTACATTTCTAAGAAGGGGATCATCTCCATTTAAGAACAGAGTTCCCTTTTCAGACATTCCATCCTGGATATGCAGTTTCTCTTTTAAAATATTTTCCTGAGAGCCTAACTGTTCAATATGGGCTACACCAATATTGGTCATAACCGCGCAGTTTACCTGGGCTACATTTGCAATACGGGTCATTTCTCCCGGCTCACTCATTCCCAGCTCGATCACGCCGATCTCTGCATTTTCCGGAATTTCCGCAACAGTAATAGGAACACCTACCTGGCTGTTGCTGTTTCCAGGTGTTTTGTATACAAGGAAACCTGCACTTAAAGCAGCCGCTACCATTTCACGGGTCGTTGTCTTTCCTACGCTTCCGGTAATGCCCACTAACGGGATCGGATTGTTTCTTCTGCAATAAGCTCCAAAATCCTGAAGTGCTTTTCTGGTATCAGGAACGCAGATCCAGGCAGCTGCCTTTGCAGCTGTCTCTTTTTCTTTGTCACCTTTACACTGGGTAAGAATGGCTTCCTGTACTTCCTCTTCGGTTTTATGACGGCTGGTAAATACAACGGTTGCGCCATTTCCGATGGCCATGCAGATATAATCATGTCCGTCTGCCCGCTCGCCGATAATAGGCACAAACAGGTCATTTCCTGCCATTTTTCTGGAATCCAGGCTGATATGCTCTGCTACCGGTTCATTTCCCTCATGGACCAGAACGCCTCCTGCTGCCTGCGCAAGAGCCTTTGCTGTTATCTTTTTCATCTTTATGCCTTCTCTCCCAGTTCTTTTACTGTTTCTTCGATCACTTCACGGTCCAGGAAATGATGGCGGACACCATTGATCTCCTGGTAATCCTCATGTCCCTTTCCGATGACAGCTACCATATCTCCCGGCTGTGCATGAAGGATGCTGTAGCGGATGGCTTCCCTGCGGTCCGGGATCTCAATAAACTTTCCGCCTGTCTTTTCAATACTTCCGCGGATATCCGCAATGATATCTTCTACTTTCTCATAGCGGGAATTATCTGCTGTAATGATACTCAGATCTGCCATCTTTCCGCCGATCTCTCCCATGGAATAACGGCGGTCCTTAGAACGGTTTCCACCGCAGCCGAACACACATACCAGACGTTTTGGCTTATAATCCCGGAGTGTGGATAACAGGCTTTCCATGCTCACTGCATTATGGGCGTAATCCACAAGGACCGTACATCTTTCGCTGGTATAGACGATCTCCATACGTCCATTTACACGGATATTTTCTAAGGCATGGCTGATCCGCGCCTGATCCAGTCCCAAAAAGCTGCATACACTGACAGCAGCCAGGGCATTTACCACATTAAAGAGACCTGGGATACCCAGTCTTACTTCCATATCATATTTACCGGAAATGTGGAACTCTGTTCCCACAAAATCAGGCTGGGATACATAGCGGATATCAGATGCCACAAAATCAGCCTCTTTGCTTTCTTCACTGTAAGTATAAAGTTCACAGTTTGCTGCCTTTATGATCTGCGGTGCATGTTCATCATCTTTATTTACAAGACCAATACCGCACATATTTAACAGTCTGGTCTTATAGTACAGATATTCCTCAAAATCAGCATGTTCTCCCGGTCCAATATGATCCGGGGAAATATTGGTAAAGATGGCATAGTTAAAATACAGCCCATCTGTACGGTGCATTTTAATACCCTGTGAGGATACTTCCATCACTGCATACTCACAGCCGGCTTCTACCATCTGCGCAAATGCCTGGTGCAGTTCATAAGACTCCGGAGTGGTATTTAAGGTAGGAGTCACCACATCCCCGATCACAGTACCGGTGGTTCCGATCATACCCACTTTCTTTCCTGCAGCCAGTAAAATAGCACGGATCATATGGGTAGTGGTGGTCTTTCCCTTGGTTCCTGTTACACCGATCATTACCAGCTTTTTAGCCGGATGGTCAAAACGGGCAGCTGATAAAAGAGCCAGGGCATGACGGCCTTCTTCTACCATGACCACTGTTACCTGTTTTAATTCATCCTCAGAGAGGCCGCTGTTTTTCAGCTCTTCTTCCACCGGTCTTTCTGTTACCAGGACACGCACACCTGCTTTTAACACCTGGGGAATGAAACTGTGTCCATCCACCCGGATCCCTTTCATTGCTACAAATACCTTTCCAGGCGCTGCTTTTCTGGAATCATAGATCACATCTTCTGTTTCTACATCTACGCTTCCCTGAAGCAGCGTATAGTCAAGTTCTTTCAGCCAATCACGAAAAATCATGTTTTAAACCTCTTGTTTCTGCTATATTTGCCGGTGATCCCCCAAAAAGGGGGATCCACTTTTAGAACAGGCCGGTGATCTTTCCGTTTACCACATCAATGCCTTCTGCAGCCGGTTTTTTAGGAAGTCCCGGCATAGTCATGATGGAACCGGTAAGAACCACTACAAAGCCAGCTCCGGCACAGACATAGGCGTCTCTTACATTAATAGTAAAGCCAGCCGGTCTTCCAAGCTTTGTCTGATCATCAGACAGGGAATACTGGGTCTTTGCCATACATACAGGCAGATTGCCAAAGCCCATTTCTTCAATGCGCTTTAATGCCTTGGAAGCTGCCGGTGCATAAGATACGCCATCTGCTCCGTAGATCTCAGAAGCAATGGTTCCGATCTTATCTTTTAATGGCATCTCATCTGTATAAAGTGGCTTAAAGTCACCTCTCTTATTTTCCAGGGTATTTAATACCTTCTCAGCTAAGGCCATGCCGCCTTCGCCGCCCTTTGCCCAGACTTCTGCCAAGGCAAATTCACAGCCTCTATCCTCGCAGAAGTGCTTGATATAAGCATACTCAGCTTCTGTATCGGTTATGAAAGAATTTAGGGTAACAACTACCGGAACACCAAATTTCTGGATATTTTCAATGTGCTTTTCAAGGTTTACAATACCTCTCTTTAATGCATCCAGATTTTCTTCGGAAAGCTGGTCTTTTGGAACACCGCCATTATATTTTAATGCTCTTACGGTTGCTACTAATACAACTGCATCTGGATGGATGCCTGCTTTGCGGCACTTGATATCCATAAATTTCTCTGCACCCAGGTCAGCACCGAAACCAGCCTCTGTAACAACGATATCACAAAGTTTTAACGCTGTCTTTGTAGCACGTACACTGTTACAGCCATGAGCGATATTTGCAAATGGTCCGCCGTGTACTAAAGCACCTGTATGCTCTAAGGTCTGGATCATATTTGGCTTTAAAGCATCCTTTAACAGAGCTGCCATAGAACCAACTGCGTGAAGATCTGCTGCAGTTACAGGCTCTCCTGCAAAGTTGTAGGCAACGATGATCTTGCCAAGACGGTCTTTTAAGTCTTCCATATCATTTGCAAGACAGAGGATGGCCATGATCTCAGATGCAACAGTGATAACAAAATGGTCTTCACGTACCATACCGTCAGCCTTTGCGCCAAGACCTACTACTACATTTCTTAAAACGCGGTCATTCATATCCAGGCAGCGTTTCCAGAGAATCTGTCTTGGATCAATGCCAAGTGCATTTCCCTGCTGGATGTGATTGTCAAGAAGAGCTGCCAGCAGATTGTTTGCAGATGTGATCGCATGGAAGTCACCTGTAAAATGAAGGTTCAGATCTTCCATAGGAAGTACCTGTGCGTAGCCGCCGCCTGCTGCTCCGCCTTTGATGCCAAAGCACGGTCCAAGGGATGGTTCTCTTAAGGCGATGATCGCATTTTTGCCCATCTTGCCAAGAGCTTCTCCCAGACCTACAGTAATCGTAGTCTTTCCCTCACCAGCCGGTGTAGGATTGATGGCTGTTACCAGGACCAGCTTGCCGTCCGGACGTCCTTTTACTTTCTCCCAGAGTTCATCTGAAAGTTTTGCTTTATATTTTCCATAAAGCTCCAGATCATCCTCTCCAATACCATAAGATACTGCCACTTCCTTAATTGGCTGCATTACCGCTTCCTGTGCGATCTCAATATCTGTTTTCATAGGTACTTCCTCCTTGATGAATAATGATATGATAATGATATTATCTGCCCTGTTCAAGCAGTTCTTCAAACTGCTCCGGGCTCATTAATACTTTTCTCGGCTTGGTTCCTTCTTCTTCGCCTACAACTCCGGCTTCTGCCAGCTGGTCCATAATACGGGCCGCCCGGTTAAAACCGATCTTAAAGACTCTCTGCAGCATACCAATGGATGCCTTGTCTTTTTCAATAATAAATTTACCAGCCTGGGCAAAATATTCATCCCGTCCGGCTGAGGAACTGCCTCCATCCGAAGAAGGCGCAGCCACACGGCTGATCACATCTTCATTATACTGGGCAGTCATTCCCTGTTCTGTTAAAAATTCTACTACCCGTCCTACCTCTTCGTCAGAGACAAAGGCGCCCTGAACACGCTGAGGTTTCGGGAAACCTGCAGGATAAAAGAGCATATCGCCCTTTCCAAGCAGTTTTTCCGCACCGTTCATATCAATAATGGTACGGGAGTCTACACCGGAAGAAACCGCAAAGGCAATTCTGGATGGTACATTGGCCTTGATCAGACCGGTGATGACATTTACAGATGGTCTCTGGGTTGCAATTACCAGATGGATACCGGCCGCACGGGCTAACTGTGCCAGACGGCAGATAGAGTCTTCCACCTCTCCCGGCGCAACCATCATAAGGTCTGCCAGCTCGTCGATGATGATAACGATCTGAGGCAGTTTCTTTGGCTTTTTATCATCTGGAATATCCGTCAGCTTGTCTACTTTTTCGTTGTATCCCTTTAAATCTCTTACATTACATTCTGCAAACTTCTTATATCGGTCTGTCATCTCCGCAACTGCCCAGTTTAATGCTCCGGATGCCTTTTTCGGATCTGTAACAACCGGGATCAGCAGATGAGGGATACCATTGTATACACTTAACTCTACTACCTTCGGATCTACCATGATCATCTTTACATCCTTTGGATCGGATTTAAAGATAATACTCATGATGAGGGTATTGATACAGACGGATTTACCGGAACCGGTAGCACCTGCGATCAAAAGGTGTGGCATCTTGGCAATATCTGTAACAACTACCTGTCCGCCGATATCCTTACCTACTGCAAAGGCAAGGCGGGATTTATGGTTCTTAAAAGAGTCGGAGTCAAGAAGTTCTCTTAAGTATACGATATTGTTCTCCTTATTCGGAACTTCAATACCCACCGCAGATTTTCCCGGGATCGGCGCCTCAATACGGATATCCGCAGCTGCAAGGCTTAACTTGATATCATCTGTAAGGCCTACGATCTTGCTTACCTTTACCCCCTGTTCCGGCAGTAATTCATATCTGGTAACAGAAGGACCGCAGCTGATATTGGTAACTGTAACACCAACACCAAAGTTGTGTAACGTCTGCTGCAGTTTAATAGCAGTTGCCTTATATTCATTTTCAGAGAAAGCATTATTATTTCTCACCGGTTTCTTTAAAAGATCTGTTGGCGGGAATATGTATTCTTTTTCTACTTCCTGTTTTGCGATCTCTTTGGCAACTGCCTCAGATGACTCTTCTTCTGAAGGCGGAGTAATCCGTACCTTTTCGTTGGAAGATCGAGGTGCCATAAAAGGATCTGCCTTTGGCACAGATGCAGCAGCTTCTGCCGCCCGGGTGCTTTCCAGCTTCTTCTTTAACAGATCTGTTTCTGCTTCGATCACTTTTCCTGAAGCTGTCACTATCTGCTTCTTCTCCTCCGGTACATAGATGGAACCGGAAGCAGCAGCCAGTGGATCAGGAGAAACACTCTCATCCAGTTTTGGATCCCAGGGGGACTCCTCTGGCTCTTCTGTGATCTCTTCCCAGTCTTCTGACTGTTCAAAGCTTTTCTGCATTTGAGGTTTTTCCTCATTATTTATGTAGTTTTTTTCCTCATATTTAACTTTTTCGCTGTTGTATACAGGTGTCTCCGTTGCTTTCTCAGCTGCTCTTTTCTCTTCTTCCAGATCAGCCAGGCTGACTGTTTCTTCCGGAAGATCTTCATCCCACAACGGTTCCTCAACAGGAACTCTCTGTATTTCTTTTGGAAGGGGTTCTTCCTCTTCTTTTATCGCATGTTCAGATACAGCAGATACTTTCTGCTCCCAGGCAGTGGGCCGTCCGGCAGGGATCACATCAGGAGCCGGTATCTCCATTTCCTCTAAGGTCCGTCGATCTTTTGGAACATGGATCGTCTCATACTGCTGTTCTAACTCGTCAGCAAGAGCCTCTGCCTCATCCTTCTCATCCTTATTTTTCTCATAGCCGGATGGCATCTGGATCTTGCCCCTGAACTCGTCTGCAGGAGAAGGGATCTCCTCTTCTTCCTCATAGACTACCCGGTTCTTTCCTGTAGCTGCCGGTTTTTCCTCCGGGATCTCATCCATCTCAGGTTCAGCAGCCTGCTTTGTACCAAACTCCCGCTCAAAAGCTTCCTCATCGTATTCTGCATCTTCCGGAACAGGGCGTCTGCCTTCATCTACAGCCGTCAGTCTGGTGGCATTTAAGTTGACACCACGTACTCTCTGTTCTTCTCTTAACAGTTTACGCTCTTCTGCTCTCTGGGCATGGATCTCTTTTCTACGGTCCATATCTTCTCTTGCATACTGATAAGCCCGTCCACTGCCCTGCTTAACTGCCGAAACAAAGGATTTACCTGTTATACATACCATGCACAGGATCAGGATTACCAAAAATACCAGATAAGCGCCTGCTCTTCCAACAAAGAACATAAGAGCCATAGCCAGCGCTCCGCCTACCAGACCGCCTCCGGCGCCTCCATTTGAAGCATCTGCATAGATCTGCATTACAGATCCGCCCTGAGGCATCCTTCCAAAAAGCAACTGGAACAGTCCGCAAAGAGTGATCAGCGCCCCGATCACAGCTCCTAATTTAATAGCTGCATGGATATTTCCCTGATTTGATAAATGAAAACAGGTTCCTACAAAGATCAGGATCGGTAAAAGATATCCCAGGATGCCAAACAGTCCTAACTGTATCCCCTTAAGGATCTGTCCTACGATCCCGCATAAACCAAAGTTACTTAAAAATAAAAGGATGGCAACGGCAAAAGAACAGATAATGATCACTTCTGCCCTCATAAACCCTAAATCGTCTTCTTCATAAACCGGTTCCGGCGCCTGTCTTGAGGAACTTCTTTTTGTGCCGGATGCCGTGGATCGTTTTCTGCTGTTTCCTGCTGTGGTTTCTTTTTTTGTCGTACTTCCCTTAGGTCTTCCCGGTTTACCCGTTCTTCCCTGCTGTTTTTTTACTGAATCAGCCACAAATCATAGCCTCCCATTTCCATAAAACGTTCTCAGAGAACATATGTTCTCTGATTTTAAAGACTATTTACAGTATACAAAAAATTCGTAAGAATTGCAACGCTTTTGATTTTTCACAAAGCTTTCGTAAAAAACCGGTAGGCATTATCAAAGGAAAGTTTGTCTACGATCTCACGGCTGATCCCATGTTCCACCAGATATTCTCCGTATGCCGCAGCACCATAAGGAGTGCCAATGGATGGATCACAGGTAACTCCGCCGTCCAGATCCATGCCCCAGGCGATCACATCTTCTCCTCCAAGTTCTAACATACGGTCAATGAGACGAAGGAGCTGCTCCTTCTGCCCGGCTCCCAGGTCATCCGGCTCTGTAAGAAATCTGGAATAAATATTGATCCCGCAAAGGCCTCCTCTTGCCACGATCTCCTTAAACTGGTCATCCCGCAGATTGCGGCTGTGACTGCACAGGGAACGTAAATTCGAGTGGGAAGCTACAAAGGGTTTAGTAGAACAGTTTAACAGATCTTCAAAACCTGCATCATTTAAATGGGAACAGTCTACGATCATCCCCACTTCTTCCATACGGCGCACAGCTGCTTTTCCAAAATCTGTAAGACCCATTTCTGACTGGGAACCGCTTCCCAGTTCATTGATCCCGTTCCAGGTCAGTGTCATCATCTTAAAATTCAGTTTTGCAAAATGATCTACATTTTCCAGTTTTCCGCCCAGTGCGGCACCACTTTCAATCGAACGGATAAACGCCCATTTTCCTTCTTTTAATATCCTGTCCAGATCAGACATATCTTCTACTAAAGCCGCCCTGTCTGCAACCTTTCCCACAGCCTCTGTCATATATTCATAATATCCATTGGTAAAATCCACTGCTTCCTGGCCTTTTAAATGATCAGGAAGCCACACAGCCAGAAATTGGACTGCTTTTTCTAAGTTTTCCTGTCCCTTCATGGTAAACTGGGTGGTACTGTTATCAAAGGTTTCATTGTGTTTTTTTAATGCTTCAATGGTATCGCAGTGTAGATCAAAAATCTTCATTCTATCCTCCCCAAATCGCGCCTGGCGAACTTCTCTTTATAGTTTACACTGCCCCATTAAAAATTAAAACCCCTGTTTTTTTGCACAGGACTCATCAATCATCTCATACAGCTTTTTTAATGCTTCCCTGATCCCTCCAACTTCTTTAATAAGACCTGCATCTACTGCTTCCTGTCCTACCAGCACGGTTCCCAGATCCCTTGCCAGCATTTTTGTATTGTGCATCAAAGCCTTTAACTGGTCGTAGGCAATATCTGCATGGGAAGAAACAAAATTTAAGATCCGGTCCTGTATCATTGCAAAATACTCATAAGTCTGGGCTGTTCCAATGACCATCCCGCTCATACGGACCGGATGTACGATCATGGTCCCCGAAGGCACGATAAAAGAATAATCCGAAGCAACTGCCAGAGGAACCCCAATAGAATGACTGCCTCCTAAAACAAGGGAAACCACCGGAATACTCATAGACGCGATCATCTCCGCAATAGCAAGCCCGGCATCTACATCACCGCCGGAGGTGTTTAAAAGCACTAAGAGTCCCTCCACTGTGGCATCATCCTCGATCTGAGCCAGTGCAGGAAGCACATGGTCATATTTTGTCGTCTTAGAACCGCCTGAGGCATTTTCATGTCCTTCCACTTCTCCAATGATGGATAAAAGATGGATCTTTCTCTTTTTTTCATTTCCGTCCAAAGTCATCTGCCCCCAGTTTTTCAGGCGGGTATCTTCTTTCTCTTCAATCTCTTTTTCCTGAAGTTTTCGCTCCTGTGACGGGGCTGCCGCTTTATTTTCCTGTTTTCCTTCTTTTTTGTCCTTCTGATTTTTACCCATAAAAAAGACCGTCCTTTCTGTATCTGTATTTACAGTTACATAAGGACAGTCTTTCCTGTTTTTTTATATTTTATTTATTATAGACCCACTATACAATGGTCCAGCCTCCATCTACTAACAGAAGCTGTCCTGTTACATAACTGGATGCATCTGATGCAAGGAACAGCATGGCACCGTTTAACTCGCCAGGATTTCCTCTGCGTCCCATTGGGCAGTTGTTGCGGATAGAAGCCTCATATGCTTCATTTGCAACCTTTGCAGACATTTCGCTTGCAAAATATCCAGGACCTAAAACATTGACGGTAATGTTATTCTTTGCCCACTCTGCAGCCAGTGCCTTGGACATCATTAAAACTGCGCCCTTGGCAGTGGAATAACCGGAACGCGGAACACCATTCATGGTTACCTGGCAGTGGAAGGAACCGATGTTGATGATCTTTCCGTAATTCTGGGCGATCATAACCTTTCCTACTTCTCTTGCAAAGAAGAAAACGCCGTCTACATTGGTCTTCATTACATTGTACCACTGTTCATCGGTAGTCTCTACAACAGGGGTTGCAAAAGAAGCTGCTGCGTTGTTGATCAGGATATCAATACGTCCGAATTCTTTTACCACCTTGTCTACGGAATTACGGATCTGTTCTGTATCAGTTACGTCACATGGCAGCACCAGACATTTTACGCCGTAAGCTTCTACTTCTTTCTTTACTTCTTCCAGGCGCTCTACTCTGCGGGCTGCGATGGCTACATTACATCCCTGCTCTGCCAGACAAAGCGCAAACTGACGTCCCAGACCGGAAGAAGCTCCTGTTACAACTGCATACTTGCCAGCTACATCAAAATAGTTTTTCATGATCTTATTTCCCCTTTCTGGATCTGATCTTTTAACAGGATCCTTGAAACCTTGCCATTGGCGTTTTCAGGAAGCTGTGAAAAGAAGATTACTTTTCTTGGCTTTTTATAACTTGCTATGTGCTTCTTACACCATGCCACAATATCATCTTCTGTCAGTTTAGAACCTTCTTTTAAGACGATACAGGCAGTGACCTGCTCTCCCCAGACCGGATCCGGCATTCCCAGCACACAGACCTGTTTTACATCCTGTTTCAAAGAAGCGATACAGTCTTCCACTTCTTTGGGATAGATATTCTCACCACCGCTGATGATCATATCGTGTTTTCTCCCTACCAGATATAAAAAACCTTTCTCATCCATATAGCCTATATCTCCGGTAGGATAATACCCGTCTTCTGTTCTGGTGCCCGGTACGGACATACTTTCTGAACAGAGTGTAGCTTTTCGCGCAAAATGCAAAATGTTTTCGCGTCATTTGCAAAAACCTATTTTAAAAACAGAAAAAGGACGTTTTAAAG
>ENA-OPXI01000735-OPXI01000735.1-human-gut-metagenome-genome-assembly--contig:-NODE-735-length-21395-cov-3.784161_pt1 | contig 21395 bp, 15 predicted proteins | sample MGYA00241520_ERZ502032 | MGnify/ENA primary metagenome ERZ502032 (study PRJEB25962, sample SAMEA2042106) | human gut metagenome | biome: human gut; feature: human-associated habitat; material: faeces...
TGCAATAGAAGCTTATAAAATGTGGAAAAAGATAAGAAATCGCCATAATCAGGTTAATTTATAGGTGGTAAGTACAAAATCAGGTTGATATAATGACATTGTAAATAAGAGAACGACAAATGCACGGAGGAAATCAAATGGAGATTCTGAAAGCAATGGAGCATGCACCACTTCCACTGGATGAAGTAATCTATGAACCATCGATTGAAGAACTGGAAGGTCTGAAGATTGCAGATGAGATGGACTGGAGATCCAGATCGGATACTGCAACGGTAATAATAAAAAATTAAATGCAGTAGAATATCACCGCTCCTCAGAGCTTGATATTGCCGTAGATGATCTGATTCTTTTGCTTGGATGCTGTACTTCCGAAAGATACGAATACAGAACTGACAGAAGTGCAGAAAAAGACAATTGAGGAAGCCAAAAAAGCAGAAGGAAAGATGCCGGAAGATGGATTACTTACCGCAAAGAATAAATGGCTGATCGCACATGAGGAAGCTGAGATCGAAGGCGCATTTAACGGCCTTTGCGGAGTCAATGTAACAGTGTAACGGCAAAAGTATTACAGATGAAATAAAGCGGGACGAAAACCCGTTAGAATAATTATAAATAAAATATTTAGGAGGAATCACACAATGAACAATATGCCAGAAGTAAAAATTGGAGTAGTAGCAGTCAGCAGAGATTGTTTCCCGGAAAGTCTTTCTGTTAACAGAAGAAAGAATCTGATGAAAGCATACACAGAAAAATACGGAACAGAAGGGATCTATGAATGTCCGATTTGTATTGTAGAAAGCGAAATCCACATGGTACAGGCACTGGAAGATATCAAGAAAGCAGGATGTAATGCACTCTGCGTATATCTTGGAAACTTCGGACCAGAGATTTCTGAGACATTACTTGCAAAACATTTTGATGGACCGAAGATGTTCGTAGCAGCAGCTGAAGAAAGCGGAGATAACTTATTAGATGGACGTGGAGATGCATATTGCGGAATGTTAAATGCAAGCTATAATTTACAGCTTCGTAACATCAAAGCATATATCCCGGAATATCCGGTTGGAGATGCCAAAGAGTGTGCAGATATGATCCATGAGTTCCTTCCAATTGCAAGAGCTGTTGTAGGACTTCAGAATTTGAAGATCATCAGCTTCGGACCAAGACCGATGAACTTCCTTGCATGTAATGCACCAATCAAGCAGCTTTACAATATCGGAGTAGAGATTGAAGAAAACTCTGAGCTGGATCTTTTCGAGGCATTTAATAAGCATGCCGGAGATGAAAGAATTCCTGCAATCGTAAAAGAAATGGAAGAAGAACTTGGAGCCGGAAACAAGAAACCGGAGATTCTTCCAAAACTTGCACAGTATGAGATTACATTAAAAGACTGGGTAGAAGAACACAGAGGATACCGCAAATACGTTGCAATCGCAGGAAAATGCTGGCCGGCATTCCAGACACAGTTCGGATTCGTACCATGCTATGTCAACAGCCGTCTGACTGCACAGGGCATCCCGGTATCCTGCGAAGTAGATATCTACGGAGCACTTAGCGAATTTATCGGAACTGTTGTAAGTGAAGATACCGTAACACTCCTTGATATCAACAACTCCGTACCGGCTGACCTTTACGAAGAAGACATTAAAGGCAAATTTGATTACACACTGAAAGATACATTCATGGGATTCCACTGTGGAAATACCGCATCATCCAAACTTTCATTCTGTGAAATGAAATACCAGATGATCATGGCAAGATCCCTTCCGATCGAGGTAACACAGGGAACACTCGAAGGCGACATCAAACCAGGGGATATCACATTCTTCCGTCTGCAGAGCACATCAGACAACGTACTGAGAGCTTACATCGCACACGGTGAAGTCCTTCCGGTGGCAACACGTTCCTTCGGAGCAATCGGAATCTTTGCAATTCCGGAAATGGGCAGATTCTATCGTCATGTACTGATCGAAAAGAACTTCCCGCATCACGGAGCCGTAGCATTCGGACATTACGGAAAAGCACTTTACGAAGTATTCAAATACATCGGAGTACCGGTAGACGAAATCGGCTACAACCAGCCAAAAGGTGTACGTTACCCAACAGAAAATCCTTGGGGCTAATTAAAACTATACACAATCATATAAGGGGCGGCTGAATGAACCCGCCCCTTTATAGTACAAAGAAACACGAATTAAAAACAGGATTTATGTTTCAAGCAGGCGGTTCAATGTCTTGAGGACCAGATTATAGAAAATAAATATGGCAGATTCCATTTGAGGCAATGAAGATGAGACTCAGAAATTGTGGAAGCCATTGCTGACACAATTTCCGCCCTAAGAGGCTCATCGGAATGCTTTGCCGATTGGAAGATGCAATATTTATTTTCTATAATCTGGTCACAATCCCTCGAATCCGTCAGGTTGATATAAAAACCCTAACAAGGAGGAACATTATGCTCTATATAGGCGTAGACCTTGGAACATCCGCAGTAAAACTTCTGTTAATGGATGAAAAAGGCGACATCAAAAAAATTGTTTCAAAAGAATACCCATTATACTTCCCACATCCGGGCTGGTCAGAACAGCATCCGGAAGACTGGTTTACCCAGTCCGTAGAAGGCATCAAAGAACTGACTTCTGAGTGTGATAAGAGCCAGGTTGCAGGAATCAGCTTTGGTGGACAGATGCACGGACTGGTCATTCTGGATAAAGACGACCAGGTCATCCGCCCGGCAATTCTCTGGAACGATGGACGTACCACAGAAGAGACGGATTATCTGAATAACGAGATCGGAAAAGAAACGCTTTCTAAATACACAGCAAACATTGCATTTACTGGATTTACCGCACCAAAGATCCTGTGGGTAAAGAAAAATGAGCCGGAGAATTTTGCAAAGATCACAAAAATCATGCTTCCAAAAGATTATCTGGCATACTGCCTGTCAGGAAGCTTCTGCTCTGATTATTCGGATGCATCCGGCATGCTTCTGATGGATGTAGAACACAAATGCTGGTCCAAAGAAATGATGGACATCTGCGGCGTAACAGAAGAACAGCTTCCGAAACTTTATGAAAGTTACGAAGTCGTAGGAAGTCTGAAGCCGGAAGTAGCAGCAGAACTCGGACTTTCTGAAAATGTAAAAATTATTGCAGGAGCAGGCGATAATGCAGCGGCAGCTGTCGGAACAGGAACAGTTGGTGACGGAAGATGTAACATTTCCCTTGGAACATCCGGAACCATCTTTATTTCCAGTGCAAACTTCGGCGTAGATAAGAACAATGCCCTGCATTCTTTTGCACATGCAGACGGTCATTATCATCTGATGGGATGCATGTTAAGTGCTGCATCCTGCAATAAATGGTGGGCAGAAGAGATTCTTCACACGGATGATTTTGCAGCAGAGCAGAAAGATATCACAAAGCTTGGTGAGAACCATGTGTTCTATCTTCCATATCTGATGGGAGAGCGTTCACCGCACAATGATCCATATGCAAGAGCTACCTTTACCGGTATGACGATGGATACCACAAGAGCAGATATGATGCAGGCAGTACTGGAAGGAGTTGTATTTGCACTCCGTGATTCCCTTGAAGTTGCAAAAAGCCTTGGAATCAAGATTGAACGTACCAAGATCTGCGGTGGTGGAGCAAAGAGTCCTCTTTGGAGAAAGATGATCGCCAATATCATGAACCTGAAAGTGGATATCATCGAGAGCGAAGAAGGACCGGCACTTGGAGGTGCAATCCTTGCAGCAGTCGGATGCGGCGAATACGAAAGCGTAGAAGCAGCAGCTGACAAGCTGGTTAAGATTGTAGATACCGTAGAACCGGAAGCAGAACTGGTTGAAAAATACGAAAAGAGATATCAGGAGTTCCGTCAGATCTACCCGGCACTCAAACCGGTATTTCCGCATATTCAGTAATTGAATATAAGATTTTTATGGCGTCAGTCACATTGAATCTTCTTCTTTGCAGTCCCCGTTGACAGTGAAAGTTAAAACCCGTATAATGAATTATAAGATTGACATGATGTGGAGGGCTTGATTCTATGATTATTGCAAAGAATGATGAAGATAAAAGAAGCCGTGTGTGGAACTATGTGACAGGAATTACGACCGTTCTGATCATTATCGTGGCTGGATATTTCATTTACCAGGGATTTTTCGGAAATCCGCTGGAAGGAAAGTGGAAGCATGATGAGAGTGATATGATACTGGAAGTAGATGACCATAATGAAGCAGAGCTTGACTGGAAGAACCTGATCGATGGTAAGGATGTGGAGGTGGAACTTGGATATACACTGGATATCAAGGCAAAGCAGATTACATTTACTGTAAAGCAGGAAGAGCTGGATGAGACAGCGAAAGAACTTGGTGATAATGTAACTGCATCGGAAGTAGAGCAGGCGATCAATTCTGTACTCACTACATTCAATTACAGTGTGGACGGAACCGAGCTTACACTTACCGAGTGGGATTATGGGGACCAGATGATTTTTGAAAAAGCAGACAAATAAAGAGAACCCTCTCTCTGTGGGCACGAAAGTCCGCAGGCAGAGGGTTTTGTGTGAGAACAGGAGGTTAAAAGCAGATGACAAGGAAGGAGACAAAAGTAATAAATATCGGAGGAAGAAAGATCGGTGGAGGCAATCCGGTAGCGATCCAGTCCATGACAAATACAAAGACAGAGGACGTGGAATCTACAGTTGCACAGATTCTTGCTCTGGAAAAGGCAGGATGCGAGATTATCCGCTGTGCAGTTCCGAATATGGAAGCAGCACAGGCTTTACAAGAGATTAAGAAACAGATTCATATTCCACTGGTTGCAGATATACATTTTGATTATCGTCTTGCGATCGCTGCAATTGAAAACGGTGCAGATAAAATCCGTATCAATCCGGGGAATATCGGAAGTGAGGACAGAGTCCGTGCGGTTGTGGAGAAAGCAAAAGAATACGAGATTCCGATCCGTGTCGGGGTGAACAGTGGTTCGCTGGAGAAGAACCTTCTGGAAAAATATGGTGGTGTGACTGCAGAGGGAATCGTGGAAAGTGCACTTGACAAGGTACACATGATCGAGAACATGGGCTATGACAATCTGGTGGTCAGTATTAAGTCCTCAGATGTCATGATGTGTGTAAAAGCGCATGAGCTGATCGCAAAGAAATGCCCGTATCCGTTGCATGTGGGAATCACCGAGTCCGGGACGCTGCTTTCAGGCAATATTAAATCTTCAGTAGGACTTGGAATCATCCTTTATCAGGGAATCGGAGATACGATTCGTGTATCGCTGACAGGGGATCCATTAGAAGAGATCAAGAGTGCAAAACTGATCCTGAAAGCACTGGGACTTAGAAAAGGAGGAATTGAAGTTGTATCCTGCCCGACCTGTGGACGTACCAAGATTGATCTGATCGGACTTGCCAATAAAGTAGAGACGATGGTTGCTGAATATCCACTTGATATCAAGGTTGCAGTGATGGGATGCGTGGTAAATGGTCCTGGAGAAGCAAGAGAGGCTGATCTTGGAATCGCAGGGGGAATTGGGGAAGGACTTCTGATCAAAAAAGGAGAGATCATCCGCAAGGTAAAAGAGGATGAACTTTTAGATGCACTTCGTAATGAACTGGAACATTGGGGCGAATAGAAGATGACAAAGCTATTTTTTGATGTGTTTCCAACATTGAATATCGATAACGACAGCCATATGCTGTTTGAAAAGGTGGAGGTGACGAAAATCACCTCCACTTCAGCCAGAAATCATATCAAGGTTTATATTTACAGTACCCATCTGATCCCGAAGAAGACGGTATGTTATGTGGAGAACCAGATTGAGGAACAGCTGTTTTCGCAGGGAAATATTCCGGTGACGATCATCGAGGAATACCGGCTTTCCGAGCAGTATACGCCGGAGAACCTGATGCATGCCTACAAGGAGAGTATTCTTTTTGAGCTGGAGCAGAAAAGTGTGCTGGAGAAAAATATGTTCCAGAAGGCAAAGTGCCGCTTCGAAGGGGAGCGTACTATGTGTCTGACTATGGCGGACACGATTGTTGCAGAGGGAAAGACCAGCGAGATCACCAGCTATCTGAAGGATGTCTTTGAGAACCGTTTCCACGTGCCGGTGGATGTAGAAATTGATTATGAAGAAGTAGGAGAGAGCAAATACAAGAAATTCAATGAAATGCAGCTTCAGCAGGAAGTAGATGCGATCAGGGAAAGGAATCAGAAGCTGCAGGCACAGCATGCCACGGAAGAGGCGGCAAAAGCAAAAGAAACGGAAGGCATATCAAAGAAGAAAGCGGAAAAAGCAGAAGATGCCGCTAAAGAAGCAGATGCATCAAGTACGCAGAATAAACAGGAACAGAAGAAAACGGAGACTCCGAAAAAGCAGGAATTTGCAGGAAAGTCCAGTGGGTTCAAAAGTGGCAAGGGAAGCTTTGTGCGTCGGGATTATCCGCTCAAGCGCTCTGATGACCCGAACGTAATCTATGGACGGGACTTTGACGATATGCCGATCGAGCTGAAGACAGTTACCGGAGAGATGGGTGAGATTACTTTCCGGGGACAGGTGATCAGCTTTGATACCCGTGAGATCCGGAACGAAAAGACAATCGTCATGTTTGCCGTGACCGACTTTACCGACACGATCATGGTCAAGATGTTTACCCGCAATGACCAGCTCCCGGATCTGCTTGCGGAGATTAAAAAAGGTGTATTTCTGAAAATCAAAGGAGTTACGACGATTGATAAATTTGATGGAGAGCTGACCATTGGTTCTGTAACCGGAATCCGCAAAACTTCGGATTTCCGTGTAACAAGAAAAGACAAGTATCCGGAAAAACGCGTGGAGCTTCACTGCCATACCAAGATGAGCGATATGGATGGTGTTTCCGAGGCAAAAGATCTGGTAAAGCGAGCACATGACTGGGGGCACCCGGCGATTGCGATCACCGATCATGGTGTGGTGCAGGGGTTTACCGATGCCAATCATGTGATCGAGGATCTGGATAAGGATGATCCATTTAAAGTTATTTATGGAGTGGAAGGATATCTGGTAGATGATCTGACTAAGATCGCAGAGAACGAAAAAGGACAGGACCTGGAAGGCACTTACGTGGTATTCGATATCGAGACAACCGGTTTTTCCGCTGTGACTGATCGGATCATCGAGATTGGCGCGGTAAAAGTGGAAGACGGTAAGATTACAGATAAGTTCAGTACCTTTGTCAATCCGAAACGTCCGATCCCGTTCCGTATCACGGAACTTACCGGCATCACCGATGAGATGGTCATCGATTCGCCGGATATTGAGACGATCTTGCCGCAGTTTATAGAATTTATTGGCGATGCGGTTCTGGTGGCGCATAATGCTTCTTTTGATGTGGGATTTATCGAGCAGAACTGCAAAAGGCAGAAGATTGAGGCTGATTTTACTTATGTAGATACCGTTGCACTTGCCCGTGTCCTTCTTCCGGCACTGAACCGTTTCAAGCTGGATACCGTTGCAAAAGCTTTAAATATTTCCCTGGAGAATCATCACCGCGCAGTTGATGATGCAGGCTGCACGGCAGAAATCTTTGTGAAATTTGTGCAGATGCTTAAAGAACGGGAACTGACAACGCTTGCAAAAGTTAATGAATTTGGGGATCTGAACCCGGATTCTATTAAAAAGCTTCCGACTTATCATGTCATTATTCTTGCAAGAAATGACATTGGTCGTGTGAATTTGTATCAGCTTGTTTCTGCATCCCATCTGGTTTACTATAATCGCAGACCCCGTATCCCGAAAAGTGTGCTAAATGAGCACCGGGAAGGTCTGATCGTGGGAAGTGCCTGCGAAGCAGGAGAGCTTTACCGTGCACTTCTGGATGGAAAGCCGGATGAGACGATCGCGAAGATCGTGGATTTTTATGACTATCTGGAAATCCAGCCGCTTGGAAACAATGCATTTATGGTAGAGAGTGACAAAGTAACTTCGGTCAATTCTATGGAAGATATCATGGATCTGAACCGGAAGATCGTGCATCTTGGGGAGCAGTTCCACAAACCGGTCGTGGGAACCTGTGACGTACATTTCATGGATCCGGAAGATGAGGTATACCGCCGGATCATCATGGCAGGAAAAGGATTTGGAGATGCCGATAAGCAGGCACCACTATACCTTCGTACAACGGAGGAAATGCTGGATGAATTTGCCTACCTTGGTTCGGAAAAAGCGTATGAAGTTGTGATCAGGAACACCAATCTGATCGCGGATATGATCGAGAAGATTTCTCCGGTCCGCCCGGATAAGTGTCCTCCGGTTATTGAGAATTCCGACCAGATGCTGCGAGATATCTGTTATAATAAAGCCCATTCTATGTACGGGGATCCCCTTCCGGAGATCGTACATGAACGACTGGAAAGAGAACTGAATTCCATCATTTCCAATGGATTTGCGGTTATGTATATCATTGCGCAGAAGCTGGTATGGAAATCCAACGAGGATGGTTACCTGGTAGGATCCCGTGGTTCGGTAGGATCTTCATTCGTTGCAACTATGGCAGGAATCACGGAGGTCAATCCTCTGGTTCCACATTACTATTGCAGCAATTGTCACTATAGTGATTTTGATTCGGAAGAAGTGAAAAAATATGTGGGTGGCTGTGGACACGATATGCCGGATAAGAACTGTCCGGTTTGTGGACAGAAGCTGGTCAAAGATGGATTTGACATTCCATTTGAGACTTTCCTTGGATTCAAGGGAAACAAAGAGCCGGATATCGACCTGAACTTCTCCGGAGATTACCAGAGTAAAGCGCATAAGTATACGGAGGTTATTTTCGGAAAAGGTCAGACCTTCCGTGCCGGAACCATTGCCGCACTTGCAGAAAAGACGGCTTATGGATATGTGAAGAATTATTATGAGGAGCGTGGTGACCGTAAGCGAAACTGCGAGATCGATCGTATCGTAGCTGGCTGTACCGGAATCCGCCGAAGTACCGGACAGCATCCGGGGGGAATCGTAGTTCTTCCGCATGGAGAGGACATTAACTCTTTCACTCCAATCCAGCATCCGGCAAATGATATGACGACCGATATTATCACCACTCATTTTGATTATCATTCCATCGACCACAACCTTTTGAAACTGGATATTCTCGGACACGATGATCCGACCATGATCAAAACGCTGGAAGAGCTGATCAATTCCGATGCGATGGACAATAAATACGATGGAGTGAATAATGTATTTAAAGCGACTGATATTCCATTGGATGATCCAGGTGTAATGGGACTTTTTGCAGGAACAGAGGTGCTCGGTATCACACCGGAGGACATTGACGGATGTCCGCTTGGTTGTCTGGGAGTCCCGGAGTTTGGTACAGATTTTGTTATCCAGATGGTAATTGATACCAAGCCAAAGACGCTTTCGGACCTGATCCGTATTTCAGGTCTGTCTCATGGAACAGATGTGTGGCTGAACAATGCACAGACCCTGATTGAAGAAGGAAAGGCAACCATTTCCACGGCAATCTGTACCCGTGATGATATCATGACTTATCTGATCAACAAAGGTGTTGAAAGTGAAGAATCCTTTACAATCATGGAACGTGTGCGTAAAGGAACCGTCGCAAAAGGAAAATGTAAAGAGTGGTCACAGTTTAAAAAAGATATGCTGGAGCATGACGTGCCGGAATGGTATATCTGGTCCTGTGAGCGGATCAAATACATGTTCCCGAAAGCCCATGCTGCAGCTTATGTCATGATGGCATACCGGATTGCCTACTGCAAGATCAATTATCCGCTTGCCTATTATGCGGCATACTTCGGAATCCGTGCATCTGCATTCTCTTACGAACTGATGGGACAGGGAAAAGAAAAACTTCTCTACCATATGAAAGAATATAAAAGAAAAGCAGAACTCAATCAGCTCAGTAAAAAAGATCAGGATACCTTAAAAGATATGAAAAATGTACTGGAAATGTATGCCAGAGGATTTGATTTTTTACCGATCGATATCTACAAATCCAAAGCATCCAAGTTCCAGATCGTCGGCGACAAGCTCCTTCCACCGTTCAACACCATTGACGGCATGGGCGATAAAGCCGCCGAGGCCATGGAAATTGCCGCTAAAGACGGACCATACCTCTCTAAAGACGATTTCCGTCAGAGAACAAAAGTCAGCAAGACATTGGTTGACTTGATGGCAGATATGGGTTTGCTGGGCGACCTCCCGGAGACCAATCAGTTATCCCTGTTTGATTTTGCCTAAATAAAAAGTCAAAGTACTTAAAGATAAGTTATCATTCGATATAACTTAAAAAAGTGCTTTGGCTTTTTTGCATATAAGAGAAAAGTATAAATTTGCATTTGGTTAGGTTAAACAAAGCCTTTTGCTGCATTTTGCCAGTAACGTAGAAGCCAGAGTTCCGTTCCGACTATATCCATTTCCAATTCCGTTGAGTGCAATGGAGATGAAACACAAGTCGGAACTCTGGCACCACCGATTCCACACCCATAAAAATGCACAAAATCACCCCTATTTTTTTGGTAGTTATTTATGGTTGAAAATGATTGACTTTGACTGAAAAAGACGATATATTAGACCTAAAGATGAACGAAAAAGAAAACAAATGATTGAAAATGACTGAAATATAAAATACAATTGAATAAATCAGTCATAACCAGTCGAAATGGAGGTGAGATAAGTGCTTGCAGAAGAAAGATTCAGTGAAATTCTGAAATTAGTGAATGAACACAAGACAATCACTGTTCAGGAACTGACCGAGCTTCTGGATATGTCAGAGTCAACGATACGAAGAGATCTGACAACACTTCATAAAAAAGGAAAGCTGATCAAGGTACATGGTGGTGCAACCGCAGTCAATATGGCGCAGTACACCAGAGACGAATCTGTTGCAGTCAGACAGGATCTGAACATTGATGAAAAGGTGCAGATCGGAAAGTATGCATCATCTCTGATTGAAAAAGATGATTTCGTCTATATCGATGCAGGGACAACCACTGATTTTCTGATTGATTTCCTGACAGAGCAGGACGCTGTGTATGTGACAAACGGAATCATGCATGCGAAGAAGCTGACACAGAAAGGATGTATAGTTTATCTGATCGGTGGGGAATTAAAAGAAGCAACGCTGGCACTGGTCGGAGAGGAAGCAATGAAAACCCTGGGAAGATACCATTTCACAAAAGGATTCTTCGGAACCAATGGGATTCATATAGAGAGTGGATGCACCACACCGGATATCCGGGAGGCTGCGATCAAAGAGATGGCGATCTTAAGAAGCGCAAAGGCTTACATCCTTGCAGATTCAACCAAATTCGGTCAGGTAGCACCGGTAACATTTTCAGAACTGGATGCAGTGGACATCATTACAACAAAGCTTAAGGATGCTACATTTAACAAATATAAAAATATTGTGGAGGTTGCAAAATAATGATTTACACAGTGACATTTAACCCGTCTTTGGACTATGTGGTACAGGCAGATCAGCTGATCCCGGGAGAGATCAACCGGACAACAAGCGAACATATCTATCCGGGAGGAAAAGGAAACAACGTATCTGTGATCCTTTCCAATCTGGGACTTAAGAGCAAAGCGCTTGGATTCAAGGCAGGATTTACCGGAGATGTACTGGAAAAGATGCTGGAAGAGTTCGGATGTGAGACAGATTTTATCCCGTTAAAAGAAGGTAATAGCCGAATCAATGTAAAGATCAATGCAGGAACTGAGACTGAGATCAACGGACAGGGACCGGTTATCACAGAAGAAGCAATTCAGGCATTATATGAAAAGTTGGATAAGCTGGAAGAAGGCGATGTACTGATCCTTGCAGGAAGTATTCCGAATACTCTGCCGGAAGATATTTATGAGAGAATCCTGGAGAGACTTTCCGGAAAAGAAATCCGTTTTGTAGTGGATGCAACCAAGGATCTTCTTTTAAAAGTTATGAAATATCATCCGTTCCTGATCAAACCGAACAACCATGAGTTAGGTGAGATGTTTAACGTAGAACTGAAGAGAAAAGAAGACATCATCATTTATGCGAAGAAGTTACAGGCACTTGGAGCACAGCATGTACTGGTATCCATGGCAGGTGACGGAGCGATCCTTGTGACAAAGGATGGAAAAGTCTATGAGACCATGCCTCCGAAAGGAAAGGTTGTCAATTCTGTTGGCGCAGGTGATTCTATGGTGGCAGGATTTATTACCGGATATCTGAATACAAAAGATATGGGAAAAGCATTCCGCCTGGGTGTGGCGGCAGGAAGCGCTTCGGCATTCTGTTCGTGGCTTGCTACAAGAGATGAGATTGTTGCACTTCTTGGAGAACCGGCAGAAGTGTACCATATATAAAATCAAATGGGAGGAATGACAAGATGAAGATTACAGATTTACTCAAAAAGCAAAGTATTTGCCTCGATGGCAAGGCAGACTCCAAAGAGCAGGTCATCCGTGAAATGGTCGATCTGATGGCAGAAGGCGGGAACATCAATGACATTGACACCTATCGTGAAACCGTCTTCAAACGAGAAGAAGAAGGAACTACAGGAATTGGTGAAGGCATTGCAATCCCGCATGGCAAGACTGAAGCGGTAAGCGCACCGGGACTTGCAGCCATGGTACTTCCGGAGGGTGTAGATTACGATTCTCTGGACGGAGAACCGGCATACCTTATTTTCCTGATCGCAGCACCGAATACAGAGGACAATGTACATCTGGAAGTACTCAGTCGTCTGTCCATGCTTCTGATGGATGAGGATTTCAGAAACAAGCTGCTTCATGCAAAGGATGTTGATGAATTTCTTGCTTATGTTGATGCAGCCGAGAAAGAAAAATTCCCGGAAGAAGCAGAAGAAAAAGCAGAAGCTCCGGCGGATGCATTTGCAAAACCGTATCAGATCCTCGCAGTTACCGCATGCCCGACCGGTATCGCCCATACTTACATGGCGGCGGAAGGTCTGGAAAAGAAAGCGAAAGAAATGGGAGTTACCATCAAGGTAGAAACAAACGGATCTGGTGGTGCCAAGAACGTACTGACACCGGAAGAAATCGCTGCCTGTGACTGTATCATCATTGCAGCCGACAAGGATGTCGCAATGGCAAGATTTGACGGCAAGCCACTGATCAGTACAAAGGTATCTGACGGAATCAACAAAGCACAGGAGCTGATCGAACGTGCCTTGAGTGGAAATGCTCCAGTTTATCACAGCAAGGGTGGAGCAACAGAAGAGGGTGGTGCGTCATCTGACGGAGATACCATCGGACGCAAGATTTATAAGAGCCTGATGAATGGAGTATCCCATATGCTTCCGTTCGTAATCGGCGGTGGAATCCTGATCGCACTTTCTTTTCTGGTTGACGGTGCAAATGCAGGTACAGCAGCATTTGGTAGTGGAACTCCACTTGCAAAATTCTTCAACACCGTTGGAAATACAGCGTTTGGGATGATGTTCCCGATCCTTGCCGGTTATATTGCAATGGCAATTGGTGACAGACCGGCATTGATGCCTGGTATTGTAGGCGGACTTCTTGCAAAAGCCGGAACTTCTGTATTCCTTGCAGAAGACGCATGGATTTCATCCGGATTCTTCGGTGCACTGATCGCCGGATTTGCAGCAGGATACCTGATGATCGGATTGAAGAAATTGTTTGACAAGCTTCCGAAAACTCTGGAAGGGACAAAACCGGTTCTTCTGTATCCATTCTTTGGGATCCTGATCATGGCAGCATTTATGATCTTTATCGTAAACCCACCGGTTGGAGCATTTAACACCTGGCTGAATAATGTCCTTTCCGGAATGGGAGAATCCAGCAAGATGCTTCTGGGAGCGGTTCTTGCAGGTATGATGTCCATTGATTTTGGCGGACCGTTCAACAAAGCGGCATATGTATTTGGAACGGCATCCATCGCAAGTGGACAGTTTGATATTATGGCATCTGTTATGATCGGAGGTATGGTTCCACCGATCGCAATCGCACTTGCCACCACATTTTTTAAAAACCGTTTCACAAAGAGCGAACAGCAGACAAGTATCACAAACTACATCATGGGACTTTCTTTTATCACAGAAGGAGCCATTCCATTTGCAGCATCTGATCCGCTTCGAATCATTCCGCCATGTATAGTTGGTTCTGCAATAGCAGGCGCATTATCCATGATGTTTGGATGCGGATCAAGAGCTCCGCATGGAGGAATTTTTGTCATCGGAATTATTGACAATCCATTGATGTTTTTGATAGCATTGGTTGTAGGAGCTGTCGTAGCAATGGCGGGAATTGTATTACTCAAAAAGCCATTGAAAGCAGAGCAGTAACTTATTAATTTTCTAAATATTTTTTAAAGAACAGGAGTGTTGAATCATGAAAGAATTTAAGTATGTAGTAACAGATGCACAGGGAATCCACGCAAGACCGGCAGGAATTCTGGTAAAAGCAATTGCGAAAAAAACTTCAGATATTAAGATCAAAAAAGCAGGAGATACACGTGAAGTCAATGCAAAGAGCATTATGGCAGTTATGAGTCTTGGCGTAAAAAAAGGAAATGAGGTTATCATCACAGCTGAAGGCGAAGACGAAGAAGAAGCAATCGCCGAAATCCAGAAAGTATTAGAGGAGAATCTGTAGGATTATGATTACACTAAGTGGTAAAAGTGTTTTTGGTGGCGTAGCCATCGGGAAGATTGCTTTCTATAAAAGACAGGAAAAGCAGGTAAGACGGTATCATGTAGAGGATACCGAAGCAGAGGCGGCACGTTTTGAGGAGGCCCAGGAGACTGCGATCGCACAGCTCGGTGAGTTGTATGACAAGGCAATGGAAGATGTAGGAGAAGCCAATGCGGCAATTTTTGAAGTACATCAGATGATGCTGATGGATCTGGATTATGTGGATTCGATTAAGAATATTATTACCACCCAGGAAGTCAACGCAGAGTATGCTGTTGCGACGACAGGAGATAACTTCTCCCAGATGTTTGCATCTATGGATGATGCTTACATGCAGGGACGTGCGGCCGATGTAAAAGATGTATCGGACCGACTTCTCGGTATCCTTTCGGATGCCGGGGAAAGCGGTGTTGTGGCAGATGAACCGGTGATCGTGGCAGCAGATGATCTGGTACCGAGTGAGACTGTTCAGCTCGACAAGTCCAAAGTGCTTGCATTTGCAACCATGTACGGATCAGCAAATTCCCATACGGCAATCCTTGCAAGGACCATGAATATCCCGGCCGTTATTGGTCTGGGAGAAGGGCTTGCAAAAGAATATGACGGACATATGGCAGCCATCGACGGCTTTACCGGGACCATCTACATTGATCCGGATGAAGAGACCATGAAGGCTATGACCGAAAAGCGCGAAGAAGACCGCAGACAGAAAACACTTCTGGAAGAACTGAAGGGCAAAGAGAATGTCACCCTTTCCGGACAGAAGATCAATGTCTATGCGAATATCGGTAATCTTTCCGATGTGGGAGCCGTACTTAAAAATGATGCAGGAGGGATCGGACTTTTCCGAAGCGAGTTCCTGTATCTGGAAAGTGAAGATTTCCCGACCGAAGAACAGCAGTTCCAGGTATACAAACAGGTTGCAGAAAATATGGCAGGCAAAAAGGTCATTATCCGTACCCTGGATATCGGAGCAGACAAGCAGGTGGATTACTTTGGACTTGACAAAGAAGAGAACCCGGCACTGGGATACCGGGCAATCCGTATCTGCCTGACAAGACCGGAGATCTTCAAGACCCAGCTTCGTGCCTTGTACCGGGCATCTGCTTACGGACAGATCGCCATTATGTTCCCGATGATCATTTCGGTAAAAGAAGTGAAGCAGATCAAGGTGATCATCGAAGAGGTCAAAGAAGAGCTTCGTGAGGCACAGATCCCGTTCCGTGAGGATGTGGAACTGGGAATCATGATTGAGACACCGGCTGCCGTTATGATGAGCCGTGAGCTTGCAAAAGAAGTGGATTTCTTCAGCGTAGGGACCAATGATCTGACCCAGTACACGCTGGCAATCGACCGTCAGAACCAAAAGCTGGATGCCTTCTACGATCCACACCACCCGGCAGTCCTTGCAATGATCCGCATGGCAGCTGAAAATGCCCACGCAGAAGGCAAATGGATCGGAATCTGCGGCGAACTCGGAGCTGATCTCGAACTGACTGAAGAATTCTTAAGCATGGGATTAGACGAATTATCCGTATCCCCTGCAATGGTACTTCCGCTCAGAAAGAAGATCAGAGAGAGCAAATAGTTGCGGTATACAGCTACTATGAACAGTAATAGCGAATAAGAGTTAGAAATCAGAGAGAAAGTAATGTGTTTACTTTCTCTCTTTTTTTTGCTAAAATATTCTCTGCTACAAGAAAATAGTACGAGGATATTTTAAGGAGAGAGAGGGAATATCCAAGACAAACAGCAGGAGGAAAACAATATGTTGGAAAAGGTGTTTAAGCTTAAAGAAAATCACACCGACGTCAAAACTGAGATTCTTGCAGGTATTACGACATTTATGACGATGGCGTATATCCTGGCAGTAAATCCAAGCATTCTTTCCGCAGCGGGTATGGATCAGGGGGCAGTCTTTACTGCAACAGCACTTGCATCACTGATCGGTACGCTGTGTATGGCAGCATTTGCAAATTATCCATTTGCACTTGCACCTGGTATGGGACTGAATGCTTACTTTGCTTATACTGTAGTAATTGGTATGGGCTACTCATGGCAGACTGCACTGACTGCAGTATTTGCAGAGGGTATTATTTTCATTATTCTTTCCCTGACGAATGTCAGAGAAGCAATCTTCAATGCGATTCCAGCTTGTCTTAAGACAGCAGTCAGCGTTGGTATCGGATTATTTATTGCATTTCTTGGACTTCAGAATGCGAATATCGTTGTCGGAGGATCTACTCTGGTACAGCTCTTCTCCATAGATGCATATAATCAGGCAAATGGAGTGGAAGCAAGCTTCAATAACGTTGGAATTACTGTACTTCTTGCAATCATAGGTGTGCTGATCACAGCAATCATGGTGATTAAGAACATCAAAGGAAATATCCTTTGGGGGATCTTGATCACATGGATACTTGGAATCATCTGCCAGATAGCAGGTCTTTATGTACCGAATCCGGAGATCGGATTCTACAGTCTGCTTCCGGATTTCAGTTCCGGACTCGCAATTCCAAGCCTTGCACCGGTATTTGGAAAGCTTGATTTTAAGAATGTATTTTCACTGGAATTCGTTGTTGTAGTATTTGCATTCCTTTTCGTAGATCTTTTTGATACACTCGGAACTCTGATCGGTGTATCTACAAAGGCAGGCATGCTTGACAAAGACGGAAAGCTTCCGAGAATCAAAGGGGCACTGATGGCAGATGCGGTTGCAACTACAGTTGGAGCAGTACTCGGAACTTCTACAACAACAACATTCGTAGAGAGTGCTTCTGGTGTAACAGAAGGAGGACGTACAGGTTTAACATCCCTGACAACAGCGATCCTGTTTGGAATTTCCCTTTTCTTATCACCAATCTTTCTTGCAATTCCGTCCTTTGCGACAGCTCCGGCACTGATCATCGTCGGCTTCTATATGCTGAGCAATGTGGCAGGAATTAACTTCAGTGATTACAGCGAAGGAATTCCGTGCTTTATCTGTATCGCGGCAATGCCATTCTGCTACAGTATTTCAGAAGGTATTTCCATGGGAGTGATTTCTTATGTAGTAATCAACGTACTTACAGGAAAAGCAAAAGAAAAGAAGATCAGTGTACTGATGTATGTACTGGTGATACTGTTTATCCTGAAATATATTTTCTTATAAGATGAGGATTGCGGGAATTGTTTAGCAATGGAGCAATCTGATTACACCAGTGAGCGGCAAAATTTATTTTTGACACTCATATCATAAGATAAAAAGAATATGGGGATATGTGAAAGCACAGGGACTGTCCGGTAACGGATAGGATTTTGTGCTTTTTGCGTGTCAGAATCGGTGCCGGGTGAGATACTTTGGATTGACTAGGACCCGTACAAATTGCTATAATGGAAAAAGACAAAACAGAGAATCACAGGGGAAAATATATGAATTTACTGACAATGGAACATGTATCCAAAGCCTATACGGATCGTGTGCTTCTGGATGATGTGGGATTTGGAATCAATAAAAATGAAAAAATCGGTGTGATCGGAGTCAACGGAATGGGTAAATCCACTTTGCTGAAAATCGTTGCCGGAATCGAAGAAAGTGATGCCGGAACGATCAGCATGGGGAATCAGGTGAAGATCTGCTATCTTCCGCAGACGCCGGTATTTGAAGCAGGAACAACAATTCTTCGTGCGGCAACAGAAGGAAATTATGATGAGCTGAACCGCTGGACGATCGAGGCAGAAGCAAAGTCTATGCTGAATCAGCTTGGATTTACCGATTATGCTGAAAAGATTGAGCATATGTCCGGCGGACAGAAGAAAAGGGTGGCACTTGTCCGGGCACTTTTAACACCGGCAGACATTCTGGTCCTTGACGAACCGACGAACCATTTGGACAATGAGATGTCCGAATGGCTGGAAGAATATCTGATCCAGTTCCGGGGAGCGATCCTGATGGTTACGCATGACCGTTATTTCCTGGACCGTGTGGTAAATCGTATCGTGGAAGTTGATCATGGGAAATTATATAACTATCCAGGCAATTATTCCGAGTTTGTGCGTCTGAAAGCCGAGCGTCAGAACATGGAGCTTGCCACAGAACGTAAGAGAAAAAGCCTTTTGCGTACGGAGCTGGAATGGCTACACCGCGGCGCAAGGGCGAGAAGTACCAAACAGAAAGCGCATATTGACCGGATTCATGCTATGCAGGAAATGAAAGATATTCAGGAAGAAAAGCGAGTAATGCTGGATTCTGTGGCTTCCCGTATGGGGAATAAAACAATCGAACTTTCCGGAATCTGCAAATCTTATGGAGAAAAGAAGCTGATCGAAGATTTCTCTTATATTTTTCTGAAGAAAGACCGAATCGGAATTATTGGACATAATGGATGTGGAAAATCGACGCTGCTCAAGATTATCAATGGGATCATAAAACCGGATGTCGGAACTATTGAAATTGGACAGACAATCAAGATTGGCTATTTCTCGCAGGAGAATGAATATATGGATGAATCCGAGCGTGTCATTGATTATGTAAAAGAAGCAGGTGAGTACATTGCAACTTCTGACGGGAAAATTACCGCGTCCCAGATGCTGGAACGATTTCTTTTTGACGGGGCAATGCAGTGGTCGAGGATTGAAAAGTTATCCGGAGGCGAGAAACGAAGACTTTATCTACTACGTGTTTTGATGGAAGCACCAAATGTACTGATCCTGGATGAGCCAACCAATGATCTGGATATCCAGACGCTGACAATCCTGGAGGATTATCTGGATCATTTTGATGGTATTATTCTGATTGTATCCCATGACCGGTACTTCCTGGATCGTACTGTCAGTCGTATTTTTGCATTTAATGGAGGTGGGAAAATCCGCCAGTCGGAAGGTGGATACTCCGATTATCTGATCCGTGTGGAGCTTGAAAAACCGAAAGACGGACAGACAATTGCAGAAAATATGTCAGATGCAGCTTCTGCACAGACCGGTGAGTCTGACAGCAAAAAGACCTGGAAGCAGCGGGAAAAAAAGCTGAAATTTTCTTATAAAGAACAGCGGGAATACGAGACGATTGATGAGGATATCGCAAAGCTGGAAGAGAAGATCGAAAAGCTGGATCGGGAGATGGTTAAGAATGCCACCAATTCCGTGAAGTTGTCCGAACTTATGAAAGAGAAAGAAGAAACAGAGACAACACTGGAAGAAAAGATGGACAGATGGGTGTACTTGAATGATCTTGCTGAGCAGATAGAAAATCAGTAAAGTGATTGACCGATTTACAGATGATAAAGTATAGGTAGTGAGAATCATATCAATGTATTCGAAGGAGGAGAGGTATATGATGTGGAATAGAGCAGAACTTAAAATGAGAGGTAATATGGCATTTAAGAAGAATTATGTGTCAGCCGTTGTAGTTGCGCTTCTGATGGGAATCTTTGGCACAGTCTCTGGCGAATCCAGTGCAAGACGGGTAAGTGAGAATTCAGATATATATAGTGGAAATTTATTTAATGTGGGAATGATTACCGGATTGCTTGCAGGAATCGCAACGGTAGTAATACTGATTGTCCTTGTGGCAAAAGTATTTGTAGGTAATCTCCTGAAAATGGGTGGATACCGGTTCTTTATCCTGAACCAGACTGCACAGCCGGGAATCGGAACATTGCTTGACGGTTTCCGTTCCGGACATTATGTTAATATTGTTCTTACCATGTTTTTAAGAGATTTATTTACTACACTTTGGAGTCTGCTTTTGGTGGTACCTGGAATCGTTAAGCATTATGAATATCTGATGGTACCATATATTATTGCTGAGAATCCGGCAATGGATTACAAAGAAGCATTCCAGATCAGTAAACAGATGATGGATGGAGAAAAAATGGAAGCATTTATCATGGATCTGTCATTCCTTGGATGGTATCTGCTGAGTGCGGTTACCTGTGGACTTCTTGCAATTTTTTATGTAAATCCGTATGTACAGGCATCCTTTGCGGAGATGTACACATTCAATAAGCAGAAGGCTTATCAGGAGGGATATATCCGGTAAGAGTTTCAGAAGGATAAATTTTAAAATGTAAGAATAGAGCGCAGACGCTGGCTTAAAATGAAGCGTCTGCGCTTTTATTTAGTGGGCGGCCTTCTCCGCAAAGGTAGTCGTAACTAGTTCTTCATAAGGAACACGCTCTTTCAGCTCACCGGAGTTTTCCAGAATATCCTGCAGCAGATTGAAGCTTTCTTCGTTGAAGATCAGATCCGATTTCCAGGTGTCTTGTTCGTAGTAACGGCTGACAATGGTTGTAATTGTAGCGAGATCGGTTTCCTTGAACTGTGGTGCAATGACTTTTGCAATCTCTTCCGGAGTATGGGACTGAACGAAATCCATTCCTTTTTGCAGGGCATTGGTGAATTTCTGGATGATGTTCGGATTAGCATTCAGATAACTTGTTTTGGCACTATAGGCGGTGTATGGGACATAGCCGGAATCAACGCCGAGAGAAGCAACGACATAACCGGAATTTTCCGCTTCAAGGGCAGTAGCGCTCGGTTCAAATTCGATGGTATAGTCTGCCTGCCCACCGGAAAATGCAGCAGCGGTTGAACCGAAATCAATACTCTGGTTGATAGAAAGATCCTTCTGTGGATTAATTCCGTTTTTTTTCAAAATGTATTCAAAGACCATTTCCGGCATGCCACCTGTCGCCATTATTATAATGTAAATATTTGTCCGATAATTGTTCAGAAGTCATT
>ENA-OPXI01000737-OPXI01000737.1-human-gut-metagenome-genome-assembly--contig:-NODE-737-length-21369-cov-4.728301_pt1 | contig 21369 bp, 15 predicted proteins | sample MGYA00241520_ERZ502032 | MGnify/ENA primary metagenome ERZ502032 (study PRJEB25962, sample SAMEA2042106) | human gut metagenome | biome: human gut; feature: human-associated habitat; material: faeces...
AAACCGGCTACAACACCGCCCGCATCGCCATCGGCTTCGGCATGGAAGTACATGCGTACACATCCAAATCGCCTTTCCAGCTTCCCCCCGAAATCAAGAAAACGGAGCTCGACGAACTCTTTGCCAACTGCGACATCATCAGCCTGCACTGCCCCCTCACCGACTCCACCCGCGAACTGATTAACGCCGCCCGCCTGAAACAGATGAAGCCCAACGCGATTCTCATCAACACCGGACGCGGCCCGCTTATCAACGAGCAAGACCTTGCCGATGCCCTGAACAACGGCACCATCTTCGCCGCCGGGCTGGACGTACTCTCGCAAGAGCCGCCCCGTGCCGACAACCCGCTGCTCACCGCCAGAAACTGTTACATCACCCCGCACATCGCCTGGGCAAGCGCCGCCGCCCGCGAACGCCTCATGCAAATCATGCTGGACAATGTAAAAGCCTTCTTAGACGGAAAACCGATTAATTCAGTAATAAAATAACCGACAGAAGAGTAAGCGTCAAAGCTCCGGCAGTCCCGTCTCCGGAGCTTCCGACGCCCTTATAAGTCACCGGTGCCGACCATGGGAAAAGCCGCCGTCAAAAGCCTGTTTCATCTGATACTGACAGCCGCCACATTCGTGCTGGCCGCCGTCACCGTCCTCGCGTCCCGTTCCGGACATTACCATCCGGAAAGCTCCACCGTCATGCCCTTGCTGGGACTTGCCGTACCGGTATTGCTGGTTTCCTGCCTGATTGTCTCCCTCTGCTGGGCAGTGGCACGCAAGAAATGGGCGTTCGTCACGCTGATAGCTTTCTTCTTCAATTGGGAGTACCTCACGGCCGTTATCCGGTTCGGTTCCGCCCGTGACATACCCGCCACGGCATCGGCACCGAACCATCAGGGCAAACCCGGCGGTTACCTCACCGTAGCCACCTACAACGTTCATAACTTCGGAAACGAAATCACCGGCTACTCCTGCAAAGAGATAGCCAGGTACATGCGGCAACAGCACGTCGATGTGCTCTGCTTTCAGGAATTCGGCGGCAACAAACACTTCACGACAGACAGCCTGCGTCGCGCCCTTTCCCACTGGCAATACGCCCTTATCCCCGCAGACGACTCCATCCGCGGCCTTCTCCCCATCGCCGTATTCAGCCGCTACCCGCTCACCGGCGGACGCTTCATCACCTACCCCCACAGCTCCAATTGCAGCATGCTGTGCGACATCGTTGCGGGTACGGACACCATCCGTCTGCTGAACAACCACCTGCAAACTACCGGCGTCAGCCGGAACCGTAAAAAATGGGAACGCGAACTCACCACCGACAATACCCGCCGTGAAGCGCAGGCCGTACAGGACGCGGCGGAAACCCTGCATGAAAACTTCGTGAAACGTGCCGCCCAAACCGACAGCATCTGTCACCTCGCCATTGCCGCCCCTCACCCCGTACTGGTGTGCGGCGACTTCAACTCCCTACCCTCATCCTACACCTATCGCCGACTCTCCGGATTCCTCGAAGACGGCTTCAAGACGGGCGGACACGGCTATATGTACACCTACCGTTACGGCAAGCGCATGCTGCGTATCGACTACGCCTTCCATTCACCCGAACTGGAATGCATCGACTACTACTCTCCCGATCTGGATTTATGCAGCGACCACAATCCGGTGATATTCACGGTGAAGCGTTAAAAAACAAAAGATTACCACTAAAGAAAGGAAAACATCAAAAGAAAAACGTACAAACAATTACTTTTCAGAAGCCCAATTTTCAATTCGGATATTCTCCACTCTATCAAGATGCTTTACATTTTCCGTCACCATGACAGCATCAATAGCAACAGCCGTAGCACCAATAAAAAGGTCTATATCATCAATTAAAGTACCTTTCCTTCTCAGCCTTGCTTTCTGAGAAGCATATTCAGATATGGCGACAGCGATAGGAATGACTTCCATATCCGCACAAAAGGATAATACCTCTTTTATATTTTCCGCTACGGAATTACTGCATTCCGCACCATACAACAGTTCCGCAACGGTCATTTCCGAAATGCAACAATTATGCCAGCCAACTCTCCGCAACTGTTCACACATTCCTTTTTGACCTCTAAGGATATAAATGCAAATATTACTGTCGAGCAAATATTTAGGTACCCTATCCATCTCAATCAAAATTCAATGGAGCCTTTACGCTTTTCCGGCCTTCATACATATCCTTTATGATTTTGTCCGTACTGCGTTCATCTTTCCATTTACCCATATGTTTTTCTATCATATCTTGCGTCTTATCCCTATGGGTAACTTTACCGGCCACAACAGAAGCCGTAAGGCGTGTAGCCAAACGCAATTTTATATCATCACTCAACGATTTCAACATTTCCCAATACGTATCGGTTATTTTCAATGCATCATCCATACCATTCTGTTTTTAGCCATTCGTTTTCTATTCATCCGACAGGATAAAACAAAAGTAACTGATTAATTATACCTATACAAATAAATCGCGAACAAAATCAAAATACCATCCTACTCTGCCATACCGTATTTCCTCTTACGCTCAAGCTACAACTAAAAAAAGATAGAGCCGCCCCGGTCTCCCGGAACAGCTCTACCATAAAAATAAACATAAAATAAAATATCCTTAGAACGTCAAGCGGACACCTACCTGAGCGTGCCAGCGTGAAGAAACATCGCTCTTGGTGATTTCAGACTTGTTGTAGATATAGTTAGGAGTGGTCTGGCCGTTTACCGTTGTCAGTTTCGTAACGGAAATCGGTGAGAGGTTGTAGAGCGAGCCGTAGGTTGCTCCCCACTTCTTATTCAGCATATTGGCGAAGTTGATGATGTCGAAAGTAAATTCCAGCTTACCCAAACCCTTAGGATTATAGATGGTTTGAGCCAGGTGGAGATTGATTTCGTGCTCCCACTTGGTGAGGTTGGAGTTACGTTCGGCATACTGTCCGCGGTGGTTCTTGGCGTAAGCGTCGTCCTCAATCCACTGTTTGAAAGCCTGGCGGCTCTCTTCGGCGGTCATGGTCACTTCTCCCTTCTTGTTTGTAGCATCCACAAATTCCATCTTGTTCAGTTCTTCGTCGGTCGGGATGTACAGCAGAGAGTTACCCTTTTGTCCGTCGCCGTTGAAGTCGGACGTTTCGTTCATGGTCAGGCTGTAACGGTTTCCGGAGAATCCGTTGTAGATGACAGAGATAGAAGTACTCATCCAGTTGTTCCAGTATTTCGGAGTGGTGTAAGCTACCTGAGCCATTACGCGGTGCGGAATATCGAATTTGGAGAAACCGAGTTCGTTGCCGCTGTTGGTATCACGGGAGTAGTTGTACTTCCAGTTGGAGTAAGCTACGGAAGAAGTACCGTCGTTCACAGACTTGGAGTGTCCGAACGTATAAGAAGCTGACATGTCGAGACCGAATCCGAAGTGTTTCTCCAGCAAGGCTGAAAGAGCGTAGCTGTAACCCTTGTTCGTATTCTTCAGGTTGATGATGGAGTAATAATCACCGGCCTGCACCTTATAAGCGGGAGAAGCGGAAGCCTCTACACCCGGAACGGCATACACCTGTCCGTTTTCCACCAGAGCGAGGTTTTCAAAGAACACGTTGTTCATGGTCTTGGAGTAAACACCCTCAAGAGTCATTTTCACGTTACCCGGCAGGAATTGCTCCCAAGCCAGATTGGCACGCAACACTTGCGGATACTTGAACTTCTTGTCGGTAGTCACGATATCCTGCTTCATGCTACCTGTGGCGGCAGACAGCGGATTATCCTTGTATTCGCCCAGTGAAGGAGCCTCGTTGGTATCGTTCTTGCCCGACGCGTCCTTAGGCTGGAGAGTAGTACCCTTCTGCTCCATACCCGTATTGTTGAACGAGTTGCTGAGCCATACGAACGGTACACGTCCGGTAAAGATACCCACACCGCCGCGGATAAGCGTGCGATGCTCCTCGTCGGTGTACCAGCTGAAGCCTACACGCGGTGAAACCATCAGCTTGGCGCTCGGAGTCTCGCCTACGCGCACACCCATGTTGCGTTCGGCAGCGAAGTCATTGAAAGCGGGGTTTACGGTAGGTTTGTTGAACAGCAGGGGAATATCGAAACGGATACCGTAAGTGAAGTTGAAGTCTCTCGACACCACCCACTTGTCCTGAGCGTAGAAACCGAACTGTCCGGCTTTCATTACAGGGGCGTATTTCAAGTCACCGCCTGTCATGTCGGGGTCGCTATACTTATACGTAAACTTGTAAGGCTTGTCTTGCAGGAAGTAATCCAAAGAGTTGTAGTACCACGCGCCTTCCGAAGCCTGGATAAACAAGTTGCTGATTTTGTAGATTTCGTTGTGAGTACCGAAAGTCAGGGTATGGTTGCCGAGATACCAGGAGAGGTTGTCCTCGAAGCTGTATACATCCTGATCCAGTCTGTTGGCGCCGGAAGAGAATTCCGTACCGATGTTGGCTGTAATCTTCGTTTCACCGTCACCGCCTACCACATTGCTGATTTGCACGCAAGGGCCTGCATATTCCGTATCGCGGAAGTCGCGAACGAACGTGCCCGATGCACGAAGCTCGTTGTAGAGGTTATCGCTCAGGCGGGAGTTCAACTCGGCCACTACCGAATTCATCTTGTTGTTCATGCGGTAACCGCTGTTGCCGAAGTAGTAAGTGGTGGAGTTGGCTCCGTACACATCTTTATAAGAGTTGTTGTGCTGGTAGCGTACGGCGAGTTTATGCTTTTCGCTGATGTTCCAGTCCACACGCGCCAAGAGGCCGAAAGATTTCTGTTCGATGTCACGTTCGCCGTAAGCCTCTTCGATGCCGGTCAGGTTCTTGTACTGGTCGGCAATCTGCTTGGCGGTGGCGCTGGTGATATAGTTAGAGGTATAGCCCGGGTAAGTGCTTGAAGGATAGCTGTTCTTCTTGCCTTCCGCGCTGACGAAGTAGAACAGTTTGTTCTTGATGATGGCGCCGCCCAGCGTACCGCCGTAAGTACGGTCGAACTGCTGAGACATCGGCGACTTCTCGTAGCCGCGTACGGCGCTATACTTGCCATACATGTTCTGGTTGTTGAAATAGGTGTAAGCCGAACCGTGAGTTTCGTTCGTACCCTGCTTGGTGATGGCGTTGATGCCGCCGCCCGTAAATCCGCTCTGGCGGACGTCGTAGGGGGCTACCACCACCTGAATTTCCTGAATGGCGTCCATGGAGATGGGATTGGCGCCTGTCTGAGCGCCGTTCGTACCGCCGGCAGAGAGGCCGAATACGTCGTTGGCCACCGTACCGTCGATTTGGAAGCTGTTGTAGCGGTTGTTGGAGCCAACAAACGTGATACCGCCGTTTTTGGAAGTCATGGCCAGCGGGCTGTTCTTCACGATGTCGTAGATGTTGCGGTCTACGGTCGGGGTATTCTCGATGGCGTTTGCGGAGAAGTTGGTGGCAGCGCCGCTTTTGGTCTTGGCGTCGGCTACGACTACCACTTCATCCAGCAGCTCCGAGCTGGGGTGCAGTTTTACGTTCTGTGTGTAAGTGTTACCCAATTCCAGCATGATGCCGGTAAACGCCGCGCTCTGATAACCTACATAAGACACTGTAAGCTTGTACGGGCCGCCCGTACGCATACCCTGAATGGTATAGCGTCCGTCCACGTTGGTGATGGCGCCGTACTGTGTACCAGAGGGCTCATGAACAGCAACAATCGTCGCTCCGATCACTGTTTCATTCTGTTCGTCGGTCACCTTGCCGCTGATGGCGGAAGTAGTTACCTGCGCATTTACGCCCGCAGCCGCCAGAAGCAGCATCAGCGTAAAAATGAATCTCAATCTTTTTAACATAATTGTTTTTAATTAGTTTCTTAATTTGTTATATTTCTGAAAACATCAGCAAAGGTACGCAAAATAATATGTAATTACGTTACGTTTCTGCTACATTTTTTAAGAATAGTCCCGATAGTATGCAAATGCGGTATATACCATCGGGGAAAAAGCACATATGACTATTCCACGCAAGGCAGCACCACCGTAAAACGGCTTCCCCGCCCCACTTGCGATTTTACTTCGATGCGTCCGCCCAGCCGTTCCACAATGACTTTGCAGATGGGCAGCCCCAGTCCCACGCCTTGCGAGAACTCGCTGCGCTTGTAGAAGCGGGCGAAAATCATCTCCCGTTCCTCTTGCGGAATACCTATCCCGGTGTCTTCCACGTAGATGCCCACTTCGCGGGTGGCGGGCAGACGGACGTATCCCAGCCTGATATGGCCTTCGGACGTGAATTTGCCGGCGTTGTTCAGAAAGTTCGTGAGGACCTGCGTCAGCCGCATGCGGTCTGCGTGCACGAAGGCGTCCTCTGCCGGGAAATCCGCGATGAACTCCAGCGGCGGTTTTATCAGTACGCTGTGTGTCCGGTAAACCGCTTCGAGCAGGTGGCGTACGCTTTCGCGGCGCAGGTCGAAAGACATGTTGGCGGTTTCCATGCGCGAGAGTTGCAGCACGTCGTCCACCAGTTTCAGCAGCAGTTTGGTGTTGGTGTCGATGATGCCGGCATACTCCCGCTTCTCCGTTTCGGACAGCTCCGGGTCGTACACCAGCAGATTGGCGAAGCCCGCTATGGCGTTGAGGGGCGTGCGTATCTCGTGGCTCATGTTGTTCAGGAACGACTGTTTCAGCTCGGCACGCTCCGCCAGACGGCGCGCCTGTATCAGTTCCTCTTCATGGTCTTTGACGTCCTGGATGTTCTGCAACAGTCCCGTAATGATGTACCTGCCGCCCGACACGGTGGCCTGCAGCGTGCTGTAACGCAGTTCCCACCATTCGTAGCCCCCGCCGGTGAAGTCGAAGCGGTACTGCCCCTTATGGGTATGCACGTTCTCCGAGGCACGGTAGCTGCGGTAGAAACGCTCGCGGTCGTCGGGATGCAGGAAGTGTATTATCTCGTCCAGCGTGATGCGCTCGCGCGGGTGGCGGATAAGGTCGTAGAAGTGCGGGTCGCAGATAATCCCCTCGCCTTCCAGACGCCACACGTAGGTGGAGCTGCCGCTGATGGCAAGCGTCAGCGTTTCGTGCTCGTAGCGCAGGGAGTGCTGCGCCTCACGCTTGCGCCTGCGCTCCACGGAGAGGCTGCGGATAAGAAAGGCGATGAACAGCAGCAGGAGAAGCCCCGAAAGGACGGCTATATATAATAAGGTGTAATGATAGCGTTCCGTAAAGGGGATGTACATCACGGTGTACTCCTTGGGGATGCGGCTCAGGGGGATGCCGTAGCGTTGCAGCACGTGCCAGTTCACGACGTACCGCTTGGCGCAGTACCGCACCTGCCTGTCGGGCGTCCCGCCTCGGAGACGTTCGGCGATGCCCTGCGCCATGTCGTCCAGTTGCGTTTCGAGGGGAGCGAAGTAGCCGCCCAGGGCGTAGTCCGACGTGCCGAAGCCTTCGTTCACGGTTTCAAAGCAGGGGTTGTGGAAGAAGTTGGCGGAGTGCACGGCTATGAATTCCCGTCTGGTGAAAAGGCAGAGCGTACGGTGGCCGTGCCCCGTCCACGCCATCTGGGTGAGCGAGAGCGAGTCGCCGTTCAGCCGGACGATGGCGGTGGTGTCGAAACGCTCGTTCTCCCCGCTCATGCCGGACGCTACGGGCGGCAGGGCACTGCTCAGCCCCCGGTGAACGGACACGTGCGTGCCTATCTGTCCGCAGTAGATTTCGTAACCTTTCCCGCAGAGCTGCCTGGTGAGGTCGTTCCAGATGAAGCGGTCGAGTATGCTGTTGCGGTTTATCACGCACACGCGGGACTTGCCCATGATGCGCTCCACCATGCGTATGGTGTTCAGGTAGTCGGGAGCGTCGGCATAGCCCGTCACGTTGGGATAGCGTTCCAGCAGCTTGCGGTTGGGATAGTTTACGCCGCCGAACACCACGGGCAGGTCGTGCAGGCGGGGATTGCCGCAGGCCATGAGCGAGTAGAGCGCCTGGTCGTCCAGCACCGCCACGAGGCGGGCGCCCCAGCGGGTGAAGTCGTCGATGAAGTCCGAGCAGCGCTCTTCTTCTTTGGCGGACAGCAGGTCGTCGCAGTCCAGGAAGTATTCGCGGAAGTCGCAGGAGATGCCGTGCCTGGCCAGCGCGTCACTCAGCATTTCCCGGGTGCGTCCGGCATCCGGATACCCGGCTTCGTAGGAGTGGACAAGAGCTATCTTATACCGCCCGGCATGAGGCTTGCGCCCGCATCCCGGCAGGCAGAGCAGAACTACCCAGCACGATAGCAAGGCAGCTATTGTCTTTATTTTCATTTCGTTTGTTCGTCTGTTCTACATGCAAAGATACGGATATATATCCGATATAAAAGGCTGTCGGCATGATTATTTTTCAGGAAATTTAGAATATCTTTGCCGCCTTTATTTTTTAAGGTAAAACATTATATGAATCATTATGGAAACTAAAAAAAAGAAGGATGGGCACATCTGAATCGAGTAAGAAAAGCCATGGAGTGTATTAAAATCGTTACCGACGAAAACTACGAAGTAAGCGATGAAGCCTACCACACGTTGAAGCGGATAGTAAAGGGATGTGAGAAACTGATTAAGGCCTACGAAAGAAAGCTGGCGCAGCGGGAAAAGGAACGGGAAAGGGCGCTGAACCGTTAATAAAGTACAAATATCCCCCATAAGTATGTTTATACATTTACACAAATGCAATGCGTTGGGACACACCGGAATAGGTGGTGCAAAGTGTATAGGCAGGAAAAAGCGTCCGTTTTATTTTCAGTAACTTTGTGGTAACAAACGTTGAACAGGCTGTCTTCCGACCGCGCTTTGCATGCATCGGAGGCAGCCTGCTTCAATCAGTACTCATCCTATAAAACAAAGACATGGTAACTACATGTACAGAGGGAGAGATAGAAATCTCCGAATTCGGCTCCGTCCGAAGTAAAACATCACGGATCATCAGCCTTCGACAGTATGTAAACAATGTGCGCAGCGATATGTTCAAGGCACGCGTAGAGGAGTATATGCGCCTCGCAGCCCTGCCGGGACATGAAGCCGAAGCGCAGGCCGTAAAGGACAGGATGCCCTGCATCGTACCCGCCGGCGTGTGCAGCGGCGGACATGCGGTAAAGAACCTCGTCAGGCACAGCGGACTGCTGCAAATAGACATGGACCACACCGGAGCGCGCACCGCCGAAGTGTGCGGCCTGTTGCGGCAACTGCCCTACGTGGTGGTGGCGCACATGAGTTTCTCGCACAACGGGGTGCGCGCATTCGCGCTCGTGGCCGCCGGGGATGTGGAACGGAACTATGAGCGGTTGTACGCCGCCGTAGGAGAAGCCGTGAGCCGCCATGCCGGACACGATTACGACTCCAAGTGCAAGATACTGACGCAGCCCAGCTTCTACTCGTGGGATGCCGACGCGTATTACAACCCCGGTGCGGAAACGTTCCGGATGCAGTGGGGAGAGGAAATGACGGGCCCGGAAGGGGGAGTTGTGGAAAAGGAGATTGCAGGGAATGGAAATGCAGGGAATAGGAGTTCGGGAACAGGAACAAGGACATCGGAAACAAAAACAGGAACAGGTACAGCAGGAGCAGATACAACAGGAGTTGCAAATACAGGAACAGGTACGAACGCAGATACAACAGACGCAGGTACGGCAGCAGCTTCCGCCTCAGTTTCCGCCTCTGCCCCGAACGCCGTTTCCAACACTGCTTCCAACACTACTTCCAACACTACTTCTAACTCCGCCACTACTTCCAACCCTCATGCCGCTCCCGGTTTCCTCGCCCAATTCCTCAACGACTTCGAGCACCGCAACCCTTTCCGCCGAGGCGAACGGAACGACCTTGCGCTGAAGCTCGGACGTGTGGCACGCAGTAAAGGATTTTCAAAAGAAGAGCTGGAAGAAATCACCCGTATTTTCACCCGCCGCTACTCTGCGACCGATTTTACAGCCGAGGACATCCGCCAACGCATAAACGCTGGTTATCAGTTCATTGAATCACTTCCGCAAAAAACGGAAGAGCACAACAGGGTTCAAAATAGGGGTCAGGTTCTATATGACCCCTCCGAGCCGCCCGATGAAGCTCTCGAAGACGCGGATTTGTTGGAGAAAAACAACGAACTGCGTGCCAGTTCTCCCTACATTCCCGACAGCGTTTACGACGGACTGCCCGCACTGCTCAAAGAGTGCGTAAAGTACTCCGGCGACCTGCGCGAACGGGACATCGTACTGCTGGGCTGCCTGAGCTGTTGCGGAGCCCTCTTCCCCCACGTCAGCTTCTTCTATAAGAACGCCCTCTATTCGCCGCATTTCTATCTTGCCCTGATAGCCGCCGCCGGAGCGGGAAAAGGCGTACTGGCCTTTATCATCAGCCTGCTCGACGCCACTCAGGAGCACTATGACGACGAACGCCGCCAACAGAAAAAGGCTTTCGAGAAAGCACAGGCCGATTGGGACAACGAACTGCATCAAGCCCAACGTGAGCACCGCTCTCCCGACACCGACAAGAAGCCGGAAGAACCCAAAGGCAAGTATCTGAAAACCTCTGCCACCACCAGCAAAAGCCGCCTGCTGGAACAGCTTGCCACCAATGGCGAACTCGGTTGCCACATGGCGTCTACCGAAATCAACACCCTCATTTCTTCGCTCACCCAAGACTACGGCAAATACGAGGACATCCTCTGCAAAGCCGCCCACCACGAAGAAATCTCGCAGTCGTACAAGGCAGACGGCGACCCGATAGTCGTACCTCATCCACACCTTGCACTCGCCATATCGGGCACACAGGAGCAGTTCATCAACTTCTTCCATTCACACGAAAACGGTCTGTACAGCCGCTTCCTTATCTACACCCGTCAGCTCAGCCTGCATTGGGAAACCTGCTCCCCCGGCGAAGGACGTGTAGACCTGCGCGCGCACTTCCGCGCACTGGGGCAGAAGCTGTTCGATATGCACAAGTTGTTGCTGGACTCTCCCACCCTCGTCACCTTTACCCCCGAACAGTGGGAACGCCACACGCAACAGTTCTCACTGTGGCTCAAATCCGCTTTGGTAGAGGGACGCGAATATCCCAGCAGCATTGTATTCCGTCACGGGCTGCTTGCCATGCGCCTGGCATCCATCCTTACCATTTTCCGCAAATGGGACGATTACCGCTACGCCAAAGAGTATGCCTGCACCGATGCCGATTTCAACGCCGCCATGCAGATTGTAGCCACAATCCTTGAACACAGTCTGCTGCTGGGAACCACACTGCCCGACACCGGACGACAGCCCGTCCTCATGCGACACTTCCACCAGTTCGACCAGATACTGGCCGACTTGCCACGCTCTTTTTCTTACAGTGACTTCACCTTCGCCGCCCAAAATCTCGGCATTTCCCTCTCCACCGCCAAGCGTATTCTCAAGAAAGGCTTGGAACAGGAACTCATTGTAAAGCAAGGAGATAAGTATAGAAAAAGGAATAAAAGGCGGGGGAAATAGGGTCAATAAGGAAGTGACCCCAAAAATGAACCCAAACAATATCTCCCCATTTCGTACGGACAACCGGAAAAATGTTTATCTTTGTCCCGGTCTTCTCCCGGCGTTGTGAGAAGATGTGTTTTTCTTGATTTGGAGAAAATCATTTTATTATTCGTTATCCCTTTTTGAAAGTCTGGTAAATTTTCACAAACACGAATAATAGGTGAGACTCTCCACGTCCGGCTTGCGTATAACTCTGTTATATAAAAGTTTGGCGTGGAGCTATTGCTTATTATTATTCGTTTGGATGGTCTTACCAGAGCCTCAGGGATAGGATAATAATATCAATAGTTTCCACGCCATTCTTTATTATGGCTGACGGGGGAACACACTATTAACCCGATTAAAAAAAAGCCATGAAAAAGGAACAAGAAACAAGCGAAGAAAAAAACGAGGTGATTGCCGATAGCACCGATAAGGCGACAGCCCCCTCAACTGCATTTCCCGACCTGACAGAGAAACATCCCTGCCCCCACCGCTACTGCGCCCTGTTGGAAGAACTAAAAACCACTCCCGACCTCTACGACCTTTTACACTCCTACTGCACCTTTCCCGAATCGTTAGACAACCTTTACGGCACGTCCCTCGCCCACCTGCGCTGCGATTGTTGCCTGTACGCCCACGCGCTGATACGGCTGCGCCAACGCCCCGCATCCCGCTGGAAACGGATAAAGAAGTACCTTACCTCGCTCCTGCCCGCATTTCTCAAAAAAAAGAAAAAAGCATAATCCCATGAAATCGACTACCGAAATATTAGAGTTACTTCGTACCTACAAGGCACACTCCGCCGCCCAATACGGTGTGAAACGCCTTGGTATTTTCGGTTCCGTTGCCCGTGGTGAACAACTTGATAAGGATACGAGAACGTATGAACAGCCGCCTGAAACAACGAATATTAAAAGAAAGTATCTATGTATGACAAAGAGTTTCATTCCTCTTACGAGATGAAATAAATCATCCTGCGAGAAAAATAAATTCATCCTGCGAGAGAAATAAATTCATCCCGTGAAACGGAAATATCCGTCTTACGGGCGGAATGGATTTATCCTGTGAGGTGGAAATCATGGCGTCCCCAACACCCCTATTATAAGCCGCACTTGCGCGGGCGTGTACCGTCTTGCGGTAGGCGTCATGCCCGTTTCCTGCAACTGCTGTTCCAGTCCGGGAGCGGTGCGTATCCATTCGTTAAACTGCTTGACGGCCGTCTGCTGTTGCACACCGCCTATATACATGCTCGCCAATTCGCCTTTGCCGTAGCTGCGCACGACAAATGCTTTCTCTACAATATCTTCATCTGCCTGTCCCATGTGGGGTAATTTACGGTAATCCTAATTATGGTTGGAGATATAAAGATAGTGATTTTCAGCGGGATAAGCAATTATATCGGGCGGTATATCATCCTCTACCACCGTCTTTTTTTCTTCTTGCAGCCTTTCTGCAACGCCACGCCAAACAGGCAACAGGCGCATTTCAATTCTTTCTGGGAGAGTTTATCCAAATTGTCGAGGATACCGGGGATTGAGTAGTTTTCGTCGAGAAACTCATAAGGGTCGGCGGCTTCTTCCAAATCCTGCTTCATCAGGCAGGTACATACAGGGCTTTTATCCATTAGTTTGTTATTTTTTTGGTTTATATAAGGGATTATCTTATCTGCTTTACAAAAAAACGCCGGGGGGGACGCCCCATCGAAAAAAACGCACCTTACTCCCCTTGCGGAAAGAAGGATGCTCAAAGATAACACTTTTTTGCTATTATTTGCATGATTATTATAATTTAATACAATAGAAAGTCTGTTTGTACTATCTGTCATTGTTACCCAATCGTACTTAACAGCACTCAAACGTACCGAGCGTTGCCTAAGCTTACTTATCCTTACATAATCTTACCTATCCTTACTCAAAACAACTCAACCTTACTTATCCTTACATAACCTTACTTATCCCTACTCAAAACTACCCAACCTTACCGAAACGTATTTTCCGCCTTGTGCCTGCCGTATCTTTGTTTCAACGAAACGAGGTAAGGAATATCGCCGCGGAGACTTCTCCTCTGACCGTCAGCAATCAATAATCAATATTACCAATTAAAACCTAATTTCATCATGGCAATTATCGTAGAGCGTGTACAACGCTATCAGAAAGTCGGGGACAAGACTTCCCCGCAACTGTATTACTTGAAGCGGAAAGCCAAGAACTCCCGCCTGTACGACACCAAGCGCATCGCGCAAGAGATTGAGGAACTGGGCGGTATGTCCGCCGAAGACGTGGAGCACGTAGTCACCGCCCTTGTACGCAACATCAAGCGCAAGCTGACAGACGGCGACAGCGTAAAGCTGGACGGCCTCGGCGTGTTCTACACCACTTTCCACAGCAAAGGCACCGTGAAATCGGAAGACTCCACCGTTAAGAATATCGACAAGGTGAATATCCGTTTCCTCACCGACAGCGGCCTGCGTCTGGTAAATGATTCCGGAGCAACGACCAAAGGTGGGCCGAACAACGTGGCGTTCGAGTTGTACAATCCCAAAGAGGACGGTTCGTCGGGCGGCAACGGCGGCGGTGGCGGAAACGACGGAGAAGAAGAGAATCCGTTGGGCTAAGAACCCGCCGGGCGGAAACAGGGTAAAAGACGAGGCGGAACGGATTTCAAGCCTTATCCCGTTATTGAAAGGCCGTCTGCCCGTCCGTACCCCTATCCCCCGATAACATTTCAATCAATCTTCATTATTAAAAATAACCCATAAGTAAATGCTGAAAATCAGTTTATATCCCAAATACCTGTCCTTCGGAGCCAGCGAAGAAACCACTCCCTTTTTCGCATGCATAGAGAAGAGATTCTTTGCTTCGCTCCGAATAACAGATAGTATAAGCCGATTATACGTATTTATTTAATACTTAACCCCAATTATTATGTCAACAAAATCAACCTGGTGGGACAAGCTCCTCAAAATCGTAATCGCAGTAGCATCGGCCGTTCTCGGCGCATTGGGCGCACACGCAATGCCCATGTAGCCAAGTCATAACTCATAACTTATAACTCATAACTCAAAATGAGATTCATCAACCTCATCGTTGTCCACTGTTCCGCCACCCGTTGCGACCGCAGCTATACGGAACACGACCTGACAACAGACCACCTGCGCCGGGGCTTCTCCGGCGCAGGTTATCATTTTTACATCCGTAAGAACGGTGATATAAAGACGCTCCGGCCTTTGGAACGTCCCGGTGCGCATGCCAGAGGCTACAACGCCCACAGCATCGGCATCTGCTACGAGGGCGGGCTCAATCATTACGGAATGCCCGAAGACACCCGTACCGAATGGCAACGTCATTCGCTCCGCGTACTCGTAAGGACTTTACTGCTGGACTACCCCGACGCCCGGGTGGCCGGACACCGCGACTTGAGCCCCGACCTGAACGGCAACGGCGAAGTGGAACCCATGGAGTGGACGAAGCAATGCCCGTGCTTTGAGGTGAAAAAGGAGAAATGGTGAAAAAACAAGAGAAAAGATATGATAGAAACATGCAAGGAGAAGCATAGTGAAAAAACGCAGCGAGAGATATGGCATGAGCAGGACAGAAAATAAGTAGGAAAACAGAACGAGGGGAACCGTCCTTTTGGCAGGACAGCTCCCCTCGTCTTTTCAGAGTTCTTTGAAATAATGCTACACAAACTTATTGCATAACAGGTGTCATTTCATCCCACGTATAAGTGTTGTCATCTGCATTATAGTAGAATGACATCGCATAGTTACCGTTGCCCCGTCCGCCATATATCTTATAGACAACCGTATAGCTCGTATCCGGGTCGGGGTTTGTCACCATACCGGGCAAGAGGATTGTCGCCAAGCCCTCGTTTGCCAGACGCTCGTCCATAATGGTCTGAATCTCGGCGTCATCCAACCCATCCAAATAGCCGTCCACGTTATAATACTGCGTCCAAGTGGAATACTTATTATTGATGTTGTTGTTCTTACTGCAGTCAGCACCGAAATAGTATTCGGAAGTGGTGTTCAGCGTACTCATGTATTCCGGCTTGTTGGTATTCACCCACTCTACCAGCTTGGTATATTCGGCATTGGTAAGCGTCAGTTTCTCGATGCGGCTGATAAGGTTGGAGAGTTTCCACTCTTTACCGTCGAACTTCATCACCGTGATGCGCTCGCTGACGGATGCCACTACTTCCTTGGCCGGATTATATGCTTCCCACTTTTCTCCGTTATAACGGAAAATGGCATCTATGACATTACCGGCATGCTTATAGTTAAGGGCAACCGTCATTCCATCGGAAGCGATATATTTTTTCTGCAAGAATAGCGAGATAAGAGCCGCTACTTCTTCATCAGAGCCTATAAATCCCTTGCTCCCGTCTGTTCCCGCAATATCGGCATAGTCTGCACTGCTAAAGATATAGGACTTATCCGCTTCAAAGCCCGTATCTTCCGCCCAACCGGACCCACCTTTCTTATAGAACTTGGCTTGAGTGGTGGTTTCATAATTGGCATAATACTTATATATAATCTTACATATAAACCCTACCGGCTTATCGGCATACTTACCCTCGCAGAAATCAGGCAAATAATCATTCGGGTCAATATTATATGCAAAATTATCATGCTTTCCCGGTTGTTTGTCATCAGTGCCCATTCCATCATAATCCGCCGTTGTCAATTCGTACTCCTCGTCAGCTACAACATCGGTACCTTGCGGGGGCAGCACGTCCGCCACCTTCACCTTGATTTTTGCCGACGAGCCCTTATCACAGTACGGATAAGTATCTTCGAGCATACTGATCAGTGCCTCTTCTATGGTTGCCTTGCCGGCCTCTTCATCGCCTTGCACAAGGCTGAAGTATCCCTCTGCGGGATATTTCCCGGTGAAATCTCCTTCGTAATAGATAACGTCTGTCAGAGGTTCCTGGTCGAAACCGGGGAAGTTATCTTCGTTGTAGTCGCAGGCTGTCATCAGGAACGATGCCGCACACAAACTGTATATTAACTTTTTATTCATAATTGTAACTCTTAAAGGTTTAGAAATTGAATTTCAAGCGTACGGAATAAGTACGGCCGAAACCGTAAAGCACACGTGTCGCGGTTTCCCAATCGTGCTTGCTGCCATCGCGGGCATCGGCAATGTATTCCTGGTCGAAGAGGTTGTTGACGTTACCGCTCAAAGTGGCGCGTACCTTACCGAAGTCGAAGGAATAGCCCGCACTCAGGTCGAAAGTGCTGTAAGAAGGAATCTCCCAAGGCTCCGTCACTACGTATTCATTGCCCATACCGGCCTGTCCTGCGTCGATATCGTAACCGGCATAGTTACGGGCAAAGAAGTTCCAATCCAAACTAAGGCGCAAACCTTTCATAGGACGTACGTTTACGCCCAACGCAGCCGTTGTTTGCGCCGAACCGCCTACGTGGATATTATCCATCTTGATGTTGGCACGGTATTGCTCTGCGTTTGCCATGTCGGCAACCACTTCACCGCTCTTCAGGTCGGCAAGCATCTGGCCCGCTCCATTATAGTAGAAGCCTTTCGCATTACCGTTCCAACGCCAGTCACCCCACGAGAACATACCCGTGACGTCGAGCCAGCTGAATGGTTTGGCTACGAAATCGAGCTCCACACCCATGTGGTTGGCATTGGCTCCGGTCATGTTCAGCGTCCAGCGGTCTTCTATCGTCACTCCATCTCCGTTCTCATAGTCGTATGTACCCGAATCGTAAAGGGCTTTGTCTTTCCAACGGGTGTAGTAAGCGTTCACATTGGCAGTAAAGAAGCCTGAACGGAAGCCGTAGCCCAATTCGAAGGACATTACTTTCTCGTTCTTGGCGTCGCCGTTACGCGCGTGCGAGTTCTGAGAGTTGATGAAAGAGGTATCGAACATCGGAGCACGGTTGATGTAACCCGCATTGAAGTAAACGTTGTTGTACTCGTTGAGGTTGTAGTTGACACCACCCTTTACGTTTCCGCCCAGATAGTGTTTCTTGTCGGACTTGGCATGAGCCTTGTCGTAATACATACGGTCGTAACGCCAATAGCTGGTGTTTGAAAGTCCGCCGGAAACGAATGCACTCAACTTGTCGTAGTTGTATTCCAACTGCGCGAATACGCCTTCGGACATTACAAAACCGTCATAATCGCGGTATATCACATCACCTACGCCGAGTTTCTGATTCTTGTAGTTGGGGTCGGCAGCGGCGGCGTTATTCTCGACACGTACATTTTTACGATTATCAGCGTCTACAAAATATGATCCGCCGAAAAGGTCGGTAATGAGATTCTGATGCAATCCCTTGTAGTAACGTAAGTCGATACCACCGTAAAAATCGAGGTTCTCACCAAATTTGGTAGTATAGGTAGAAAGCAAACCGTACCACATGTGATTGTTCATCATCTTGGACATTATCATCTTGGAACCGGTGGTGCTTGCCGCATTCATGGCTTCCACCTGGTCGTAGGAGAATGTTCCGTCTGTTTCGCGGAAATCGTTATTCACCAATCCGTTGCTTGCGCCGTACCATTTGCTGCGGTTGGCGGCATCACCGGAACCGCTGTACCCGTTACCGCGACCGATAGACACGTACAAGGCCGTACTCAGACTTGACTTGCGGTCTATCTGCCAAAGATGGTTCAGAGAAATCTGAGGCTTGTGGTATGAGTTTCTGGATGAGTTGAATACCTGTCCGTTTCTATAACCGAAAGTGGGGTTGTATTTGTAGGGACTGTCCTCGCCCATATATTGTTTTACACGCTGCCACTCTTTGATGGTGAGTCCGTTCTGGTTGCTGCGCTGGTTGTGCCATTGCGGAGCGCCGAATGCGGTGAGAGACAGTTGATGATTGTCGTTGAAGCGCTTTGCTATGCTGGCAAACCAGTTGTAACCCTCGAACTCCGTGCCCTGGATATATCCGTCACCCCAGGTCTTACCGCCCAGCAAGGTGAATGCCCAACCGCTTTTGGACAGACCGGACGATACGCTGAAAAGGATTTTATTGTAACCGTCGTTACCCATGCCGTAAGACACGAATCCGCCTCTCTTGGCTTCCGTGCTCTTGGTTACGATATTGATAGAACCGCCCACCGCCGGAACCGATACTTTGGCAGCGCCCAAGCCGCGCTGTACCTGCATACTGCGGGTTACGTCGGACAAACCCGCCCAGTTGGACCAGTAGACTTTCTGATTCTCCATGCCGTTCATCGGCACACCGTTAATCATCATAGCCACGTTCTCGCTGGAGAAACCGCGGATACGGGTCTGCGCGTCGCCATAACCGCCACCGTCTTTAGTGGTATATACACCCGGAGTGGATTTCAATACTTCGGGGAACTCCTGTGAGCCGAGTTTCTCCTCAATGAATACCGGGTCTACGGTAGATACCGCTACCGGAGTCTTACGAGCCACCGCAACGGATGAAGTAATGGTGACGTCCGCCAGCATCACTGCATCGGGTTGCATCTTGATGGCTCCCAGCTCCACGGAAGCGCCCTTCTGTGTAATCTTTTTCTTCTGGTCTTTGTAACCGATGTACTTGAAAAATAATGTAGCATTGGAAGCAACGCTTTGCTTGAAATAGCCGTCAATGTCGGTCACCGAACCCTGAGTGGTTCCCTCTACCATAACGGCAGCACCTACCAGAGGTTCGCCGGTTTCAGCGTCGACGAGCTGACCATGCACCGTGGTCTGAGCCCATGCCGCGGAAGTAAACACCGACAACATGGCAACCAACAGAAATTGAATTAGACTCTTTCTCATAATTCTGCTTTTAGTTAATAGATAGTGTTAATTAAAGTTTAAAAAATACTCTTGAGTCACAAATATAACACTAAAATATTATATAATCATTACAATTGAACTACATTTTTTTAGAGTGATAAAGCATTCTGAAAACATCTTAAATAAAAAAGCTCCGCAAGTTTCCCGCGGAGCTTTCTTTTTGTCACAAATGTGACGCATATGCTTTCAGATTAAAATCTAATATCAATCATTCATTAATTTTCTATATCGCACGCGAGTAGGCTCTTCTCTGCCCAAACGTTTCAATTTGTTTTCTTCATACTCCGAATAAGAGCCTTCGAAGAAGAACACATTGGAGTCGCCTTCAAACGCGAGGATGTGCGTACAGATACGGTCGAGGAACCAACGGTCGTGGCTGATGACCACAGCGCATCCGGCAAAGTCCTCAAGACCCTCTTCGAGAGCGCGCAGCGTATTGACGTCGATGTCATTGGTAGGTTCGTCGAGGAGCAGCACATTGCCTTCTTCCTTGAGGCAGAGAGCCAGGTGAAGACGGTTGCGCTCACCACCGGAGAGCACGCCGCAAAGCTTTTCCTGGTCGGCTCCGGAGAAGTTGAAGCGCGACAGGTAGGCACGCGCGTTGATGTCGCGTCCGCCCATACGGATGAGGTCGTTGCCTCCGGAGATTACCTGATAGACGCTCTTGTTGGGGTCGATGTCCTTATGCTGCTGGTCTACGTAGGCCACTTTTACGGTCTCTCCTACTTCGAATTCGCCGCTGTCGGGAGTCTCCAAGCCCATGATAAGGCGGAAGAGAGTGGTTTTACCCGCACCGTTGGGGCCGATGATACCCACGATACCGTTAGGCGGCAGCATGAAGTTGAGGTCGTCGAACAGGAGCTTGTCGCCAAACGCTTTTGCCACGTGCTTGGCTTCGATAACCTTGTTGCCCAGACGGGGACCGTTGGGGATGAAGATTTCGAGCTTTTCCTCTTTCTCCTTCACATCCTCGTTCAGCAGTTTGTCGTAGGAGTTCAAACGGGCTTTTCCCTTTGCCTGACGGGCTTTGGGAGCCATACGCACCCATTCCAGCTCGCGCTCCAGCGTCTTGCGGCGTTTGCTGGCGGTCTTTTCTTCCTGCTCCATACGCTTGGTTTTCTGGTCGAGCCAGCTGGAGTAGTTGCCCTTCCAGGGGATGCCTTCGCCACGGTCGAGCTCGAGAATCCAGCCTGCCACATGGTCGAGGAAGTAACGGTCGTGGGTAACGGCGATTACCGTACCTTCGTACTGCTGCAAGTGCTGTTCCAGCCAGTCGATGGATTCGGCGTCGAGGTGGTTGGTAGGCTCGTCGAGGAGCAATACGTCGGGCTTCTGGAGCAACAGGCGACAGAGTGCCACACGACGGCGTTCACCACCGGAGAGGTGCTCTACCGACTGGTCTTCGGGCGGACAGCGGAGTGCATCCATGGCGCGCTCCAGCTTGCTGTCGAGGTTCCATGCATCGGTAGCGTCGATGATGTCCTGCAACTCTGCCTGACGGGTGAAGAGCTTGTCCATCTTGTCCTGGTCTTCGTAGTATTCGGGCAGGCCGAACTTCTGATTGATTTCCTCGTACTCCGCCAATGCGTCCACAATGGGCTGTACGCCTTCCATTACCACTTCTTTTACTGTCTTTGTGGGATCGAGGTAAGGCTCCTGCGCCAAGTATCCCACCGAATATCCGGGCGAGAACACCACTTCGCCCTGATAGGATTTATCCAAGCCGGCGATAATCTTCAGCAAGGTCGATTTACCCGAACCGTTCAGACCGATGATACCGATTTTCGCTCCATAGAAGAACGAGAGGTAGATGTTCTTCAACACCTGCTTATTGTTCTGCTGAATGGTCTTGTTCAGCCCTACCATAGAAAAGATAATTTTCTTATCGTCTACTGTTGCCATGTGAGTTAAGTATAAAATATAAAGTATAAAATATAATGTTCGAGATGAAGTGTGAGACTCCTGCACACGAAATTTCGGTACAAAGATAAGAAAAAAAGCGAAAATCTTTTGCAACTTTCAAAAAAGTATCTATCTTTGCACTCGCTTAACAGCAATAAGGATTGATTCGCTAGCTCAGCAGGTAGAGCACAACACTT
>ENA-OPXI01000762-OPXI01000762.1-human-gut-metagenome-genome-assembly--contig:-NODE-762-length-20986-cov-10.500406_pt1 | contig 20986 bp, 19 predicted proteins | sample MGYA00241520_ERZ502032 | MGnify/ENA primary metagenome ERZ502032 (study PRJEB25962, sample SAMEA2042106) | human gut metagenome | biome: human gut; feature: human-associated habitat; material: faeces...
TATAGCAGAACTGTAAAATATAAAAGAGGTTGTGCCAACGTTTTGACACAACCTCATTTTTAGTTTTTTCTTTTTCTTCCTGATAGTCGTATTTTCTTCGGTTATAATTGTGTTCATCTAAAGATTTTGCTATTTTTGCAGCTTGATTATTATAATTTATCACCTTTGATAACTAAAATGCTTTCAAAATGGATACAAGTAAGATTGTTGGCGAAAAAATTAAAGCCCTCCGCGAAGATAAATCAATAAGCATAGAAGAGTTGGCACAACGTTCGGGTTTGGCTATCGAACAGGTTGAACGTATTGAGAATAACATTGATATACCTTCTCTTGCACCGCTAATTAAAATTGCGCGTGTATTGGGAGTACGTCTGGGGACTTTCCTTGACGATCAGGATGAAGTCGGACCGGTGGTTTGTCGTAAGAAAGAAGCCAAAGATGCGATAAGTTTCTCCAATAACGCGATTCATTCTCGCAAACACATGGAATACCACTCGTTGTCCAAGTCAAAGGCGGATCGTCACATGGAGCCGTTTATTATCGATGTGATGCCAACGGAAGATACCGACTTCGTGCTTTCTTCTCATGAAGGGGAAGAATTTATCATGGTTATGGAAGGTATCATGGAAATCAGCTACGGCAAGAATACCTATTTGCTGGAAGAGGGTGATAGCATTTATTATGATTCCATTGTTCCTCATCATGTACATGCTTACGAGGGGCAGGCTGCAAAAATCCTGGCAGTAGTTTACACGCCAATTTAATGAAATAGTAGGAACCAAGACTTAAGTATAATTACATGCAATTATTTGATCGTACTTTGGGGCAGTGGCTCGAGCACTGGGCTGAAGAGACTCCCGATAAGGAATATATCGTTTATTCCGACCGCAATCTCCGTTTTACCTGGAGTCAGTTGAACCGTCGTGTGGATGATATGGCGAAAGGGCTTATCGCCATTGGGGTGGAACGTGGTACCCATGTGGGTATCTGGGCGGCTAATGTTCCCGATTGGTTGACATTGTTGTATGCTTGTGCGAAGATCGGTGCGGTATATGTTACTGTAAATACGAACTATAAACAATCGGAGTTGGAGTATCTTTGCCAGAACTCGGATATGCATACGCTTTGTATCGTGAATGGCGAGAAGGACAGTGACTTTGTGCAGATGACCTATACAATGCTTCCCGAATTGAAAACCTGTGAACGCGGACATTTGAAGAGTGAACGTTTTCCGTACATGAGAAATGTAGTGTATGTAGGACAGGAGAAACATCGTGGTATGTATAATACAGCGGAGATTCTGTTATTGGGAAATAATGTGGAAGATGACTGTTTGAGCGAACTCAAAAGCAAGGTGGATTGTCACGATGTGGTAAATATGCAATATACATCGGGAACTACCGGTTTTCCGAAGGGAGTAATGCTGACACATTATAATATTGCCAATAATGGATTTCTGACTGGTGAACACATGAAGTTCACGGCGGATGATAAACTTTGCTGCTGTGTTCCGTTATTCCATTGTTTCGGAGTGGTATTGGCCACCATGAACTGTCTGACTCATGGTTGTACGCAAGTAATGGTGGAACGTTTCGATCCGCTGATTGTATTGGCTTCCATTCATAAAGAACGTTGCACGGCTCTTTATGGCGTACCGACTATGTTTATTGCCGAGTTGCATCATCCGATGTTTGATCTCTTTGATATGTCTTGTCTTCGTACAGGTATTATGGCAGGTTCTCTATGTCCTGTTGAACTGATGAAGCAAGTGGAGGAGAAAATGTATATGAAGGTGACCAGTGTGTATGGACTGACAGAGACTGCACCGGGTATGACAGCTTCTCGTATTGATGATCCGTTTGATGTACGTTGTAATACGGTAGGACGTGATTTTGAATTTACGGAAGTAAAAGTGATCGACCCGGAAACTGGTGAAGAATGTCCGGTTGGCGTACAAGGTGAGATGTGCAACCGTGGATATAACACCATGAAAGGATATTATAAAAATCCGGAAGCAACAGCAGAAGTGCTTGATGAAAACAATTTCTTGCATTCCGGTGATTTAGGTATCAAGGATGAAGATGGAAATTACCGGATTACCGGACGTATCAAAGATATGATAATCCGGGGTGGCGAGAATATTTATCCGCGCGAAATAGAGGAGTTTCTTTATAAACTTGATGGAGTGAAAGATGTTCAGGTGGCAGGTATTCCTTCTAAGAAATACGGTGAGGCGGTCGGAGCATTTATTATCTTGCAGGAAGGTGTGAAAATGCAGGAAGCTGATGTTCGTGATTTTTGTAGAAATAAGATATCCCGTTATAAGATTCCGAAATATATCTTCTTTGTGAATGAATTCCCGATGACAGGTAGTGGAAAGATTCAGAAGTTCAGATTGAAGGATCTGGGATTACAGCTTTGTAAAGAGCAGGGAATAGAAATTATCTAAGGCCTGTGATTGTTTAAGGACACACAAAGTTTTTCGATATAATAAACGATGAACGGTGAACGAACTGCATGATTGTTTGCAGAGAGTTCACCGTTCATCGTTTATATTATTGTCTTATCCGGCTTTTGTTGTAGCAGCTAAGTATTATACGCTGCTAAATGAAATCGTCACCCAGTTGCATTTGGGCATCATTCACATATTTACGGATGGCATGTTCTTCATCTTTGCGGCAGATTAAAAGAACGTTGTCTGATTCTGCTATTAGATATCCTTCCAATCCATCAATTACGGCCAGTTTTCCTTTTGGAAGTACTACCATATTATCTTTACTATTATAAATAAGCGAATGGCATTTCAGGGTAACATTGCCTTCCAGGTCTCTTTCCGATAAGTCATAAAGTGATCCCCAGGTTCCAAGGTCAGACCAGCCAAAATCTCCTAACGATACATACACGTTATCCGCTTTTTCCATAATACCGAAGTCGATGGATACATTAGGACATGCGGGGAAATTTTCTTCAATAAATGCTTTTTCCTTATCGGTGGCATAAATATCTTTTCCCGGTGCCAGTTTGGAAGCTAATTCAGGCAACAAGTCTTCACTTGCTTTGATGATTGTATTTACATTCCACATAAACAGGCCGGAATTCCAGTAAAATTCTCCGCTTTCTACGAATACTTTAGCTAATTCCAATTCAGGTTTTTCAGTGAATGTTTTTACTTTGTAGAAGTTTCCTCCTGCGGGTTCATCTATTTGTATATATCCATATCCTGTTTCCGGACGATTGGGTTTAATACCTAATGTCAGTAGCTTTTCAGAGCGTGAAACAAAATCAAGTCCTTTTTCGATAGCGGCAAGAAATTCATCCTCTTTTAATATTAAATGGTCTGAAGGTGCAACTACGATATTGGCATTTGGATTCAGTGCCCGGATATGGTAAGAAGCCCATGCTATACATGGAGCAGTATTTCGTCTTGCAGGTTCCAGCAGAATTTGGTTTTCGCTCACTTCAGGCAATTGTTCTTTCACTAAGTCTGCATACATTGCATTGGTAACGATGAAAATGTTTTCTGTTGGAATAACCTTTTGGAACCGGTCAAAAGTCTGCTGTAAAAGTGAACGACCCGTTCCGAAGAAATCTAAGAATTGTTTGGGCAATGTTTTGCGGCTAAACGGCCAGAAGCGGCTTCCAATGCCGCCACCCATAATCACGCAATAATTATCCTGGTTTGTCATGATAGTGACTCTATTTTAAAGTTTCTGCTAATGTACGGTTTATTCTCTGAATAGAGAAGTGTTTAAGATATGTTTTATTATTTTTTTCTCCTTTTTTTTGCCAAACTATTGTGGATTCAAAATAATGTCGTATCTTTGCACCGCAATTGAGAAATCAAGTATGCGCCCAGATGGCGGAATCGGTAGACGCGCTGGTCTCAAACACCAGTGGATTCACTTCCATCCCGGTTCGACCCCGGGTCTGGGTACTTATAAATCTTCATAAATAGCTAATTAAGAGGCTTTTATGAAGATTTTTTCTTTTTTTGCTGAAACATTACTGAAACTTTTATGAGAAATAGCTGCTTGGAAGTATTTGAAAATCTATGTGAGTGAATTAGTACAAAATAAAAGTTGTCCTATTATGATTGGCTGTTCAATACTTATTTGAGCTATAATATATTGGCATTTTAGCGACTTTCTCTATTCTGGTGACACCATTGTATTCTTCATATATAAAATGGTCTAAAATAGAGAAAGGTATAGGGGAGGGGGTAGATCAGGACGCTCTAAATATAGCAGGTAAATTGCAAATTTTATTTTTTCTGATTTTTTATCTGAACTAAGATACGTCCTCTACTGCTGCTTTGTCTCAAAATCTTTAGTCATAACAAACTCTTCCTACTCGACTATAATCGGAAAGAGTCCATTTTTTAAATTTGACTGAATAAGGTAGTATTTATCTTCCATTCTGTCTCATACTTTTTTATTTAGAAGTTTACTGTAATATCATTAAGTCATTCATACCCATAAAAACGCAACTAGTCATTTGCGTGTTTAGTTACGTCTTTTAAATATTTCCTTCCTATGCTCAATATGTGTGTGTACTCTTCAAACTCTACGGGTTTGTTAGTTGCTTCATAAAAGGAAATATTATCTTTATTGTTATCAACAACAGCATATATTTCTTTCAATTTTAACGAATCACCTATTTTAATTCTATATTTAATTATGTATATATCTAAATCTACTTTTTCTTTGTCCTGTGCTCTTGATATAAATTCTTCTATTTCACTTTTATAGCCATCTGCATTCATAGCTAAAGTCAGATTAGACATAAAGAAATCGTTAAATTCTGGTGTTTTCCAACGAGATGAATCTACTTGCTTTTTATTTTTTATAATAGAATCTATTTTATCATCAAATGATTTTCCTACCAATAATCCATCTTCTAATTTTGCTATAATAGAATCCGAATTAACGTAAAAATCTCTTTTGATACTTACAATCTCTTTAACATCTTTTGGGTCGTCAAAATTTGCTTGTACATAGTCCTCAAACTCATTTTGGATCATGTCCTCTGTAGATTTACAGCTTGTTATTAATAATGCTAGCATTAAATAATGTGCTTTTATTTTCATAACTATAATTTTATTGATTAATACTGCTCATTAGAGCTTATGCAGAAAAGGAATAGGGTTACTGATTATCAATACCCTAAAACCTTATTCTATTATAAGGTTCAATAAACATCAAATATTCGACTTATACAATATATACCGAACCTTATCAACATATATTGAATGTGAATTCTTAGTAATCAAAATCAAAACTAAGCACTTGTGTCGGTTTATCTATTGTCACTCTTTCAAGAATTAATCTTCCTGCTAGTTCAGCAATTGAAGGTCTTGTTCTATTGGCTGATTTCACAAAAACAAAATAGCTACCATATGGTAATTCTATTGAATATTTACCGGAACTGTCAATTAAGCTCATGTATGGTGCAATACTCTCATTATCTACGTATTGCTTAAGACATTTAGAAGAAAGTTCTTTTAATTCTATTTCATTCTCTTTAGTAAAGTTTGCAAGCCTTCTTATAGCATCATCATCGAGACCGCCAGCCTTCTCTTTCAAAGAAAGATAGTTCATCATGTTACTCGCTAATTTATCATACCTTTGCCACAATGTTCTAATTACCACTTTTGCCTTATGTACTTCAATAATTCTGACCTCGGCACCAACGTCTATTTTATAGCCTAAATGCTCATTGTATTTGTAACGCACAACACCCTGTAAATTACACTTTTGTGCATAAATTGTTCCTGAAGTAATTACTATTAAAGTAATCAGTAAAACCATTCTTTTCATTTCTATGTGAATTTATTAGTTGAACTTTATTTTAATCCATAAAGATATGATGTTTAGTGACTTTCTCTGTTTAAGTAGTATATTGTATCCTTTTGTCTACATTTATGACTTGCTGTTAATATAGGCTTTTTTAATTACCTTCTTCCATCGGAGGGATATTAAAAGAGTTGTCTATATCATTGAAATAGTAATACTTTCCTTTTTCAAAAGGAATATCATCTAATTTTACAGTAGAAGTCTCCTTGTCTCGGGTTATACGAAGGGATAATCCATTTCCTCTCAACTCACAAAAGAAAGCATAATATAGGTCATCTATAGTTTTCAAATTGGTAGTTGTACCGTCACCATAAGATGAGCCATATTCTACTCGCGTTTTGTCGCTTTTGTCAAACATCAACATAAAAGAATCATATTGTGCGTTTAGAGTTATGTTTTCGGTATTGTTTGTTATAGTGATATTTTCCTTAAAAGCAAGATATAGGGAATCTATGCAAGACATATAATAAACTGTAGAAGGATGAGAAGTACCTGTTACTTCATATTCTCCAGTTAATAGTTTGAAGGAATGTTTTTTATTCCAATTTCCTTTGATTGTAGCAGTCGCTCCTGTTTCTTTGTTCGTAAATGTCAAATCAAAATTTTTAGGAGTTAACTGTTTAGTCTTAATGTACTTGTTATAGAAGTCTGTATAGGCAGTACTTCCTGCCCTAGTCATACTTCCTGATTCTGTGAAAGAGAAATCTAATGATACTTCAACTTCTGTCGGAATTTGTTCACTAGAGGACTCTTTACTGCATCCTATAAACACCAATGTGACAACGATTGTGAATAAAATCTTTTTCATAACTTTTCTTTTTATAATTAAACATAAAGTAAATAATCAATATTCATCTCACGTCTAAGCATAAAAAGAGCGTGAGTTGTACATTATCTGCTTTAAGAGGTACTACCACATACCCACCAATACAAATAAGCACCACCCACGCTTAAGCGTAGGCGTTTTGTGTGCCTATTGTCCTTGTACTGGTTTGAAAAGTGGTAGTTTTCTTAAAGCAAGTCCAATAGCAAAACGCTATATTTTCATAAATAGTAATTCAACACGACTGTTGTATACGATGCAAAAATATGAAAAGTTTTTGATAAAAGAATAAATATACTAGACATAGTTATATATATTAATATATTATATAATAATTATGTGACCTGCCTATGCTCTTGAGGGGAATAAATTATTTGAAATTAATTCTGATAAATCCCACTCGCTTATTTCTGATTCGTTAAGTTTGGATGTAATACTACTTATCTGCCTTTTTCTTGCCTTTTTATCACTTTCAGATAATACTGTATAAGTGTCTATTCTCTTATAAAGTTTCTTTTTAATTTCTTTTATCGAATATCCTTGATTTATGTAGTATTCAACACATTCTAACATTAAAATGTTGGCAGTTGAAATATCTTTCTTTTTTAGAGGTGGTTTTATAGTTTTTAATGGATTTAATCTCTGATATTGAATTAACAAATTCTCATTCAAAGTTTTTGTCCATTTTGGATTAACAAGGTCGGCTAATTTAATAGCTTTGCCTTTATTAAGTGCTAGATGAGGCTTTGTATAATGTACTTCCCATTTGAGATAATATAAGGAAGGATTCCAGCCTTCTTTTTTTATAATCTCTTTCATGGATAGTCCTTGTTTGTGTATAATGTTTTTTCCTGCATCATACATTTTGAGTTTTACATATTTGTCTTTCCACCATCTAAAACTGCCTTTATCTTTGGGCTTTTCTTCAAAAATAAGTCTTTCTTGAGATCTTTCTCTATGATGCTGGATATATTCGCTTGGTTTAGTTGGTACTTCAAATATGATTCCATATTCAAATGCATTAACAGTTGCATCCCAGAAGTTGTAATTGAGTATATTATTTAAGTACTTGATGGCTTCATTAAAAGATTTATTGCAAAAAATGAAATTATGACCTTGAAAGAAATATGGAATACTTCCTTTAATCCTCACCAGAGAAAGTTGTTGATTTATCCATACTTCTAAATGTGTGCATCCTTTTAGAACGTATTTTTTCCAACCTGAATTATAAGTTGCTTCGAGTTGTAAGTGTGCAAAATTAATTGTAACTTTGTTCTCAAAGTGTTTGGTTATATCTATATAATCAATCATTTTAATATCTTAAGAGAGTGGAGGCTGTGAAGCTTCCACTCTTTGTTTCTTTTAAATGGTTGTTGATAGATATTCCATAACCTCGTATAAACTAGTAATCATTCCTGTAAAATAATAGATACGAATAGATTGCCAATCATCAGAAGTGTACAGTATAACCAAATCTCCTAAATCTGATTCTTTTGTAATTTTACCTTCATTATTGCTAATACCAATACTTCCATATCCAATAAAAAGGGGATATTCATTTATGCTCCATATTTGAGTTCTTATTTTGTATGGTGCATTTTGTTTTAGAGGTGATTCTTCGTTTTTTGTAAAACAGCCTAACATTTGTCCTGCGACTGGATGCAGAAGGTTTCGACCTTTTCTTGCGGTCTTAGAAAGTTCTTCCTTGCTAATAGTTAATGTCTTAGGGAGATTTTTCATTCCTGAATGCCAAAGGTAGCTAGTTTTAGTTCCCTCTTTTTTAACATAAGTGGCTTCTTGGAGGATGCATTTAATAAATTGAACATTCATACAATCCCTCCTTTCTGATCTCTGGCGCAGATATAATGCTGTTCCATAAATTTTTCTAGGTCGGATCTCTTAACATAGATTTTCCTACCAAATTGACTGAAAGGAATCCTTCTTTCATCTCGATAGGTTTGCCATGTCTTAGGGCTGACTTTTAAGAGCTTTCTCGCTTCTGTAGAATCAATCCATTGGTTGCCGACTTCATTTTGTTTCTTTTCTTTAATATAGTCTTTTAGCTCTATTAAAGTCGTGGTAACATTTTCCCATATCTCTTGTGGTAAAATGACCATTGTGGATGATGGTTCATTGTATTTAATCATGAGTAAGAATATAAACATCCCGAACAGAACGTACTGCCTTTGTTTTATTTCCTTGTTGCAAAAGTATTGCATTATAATACAATGTAAACCAGAAAAATAGTGTCTTTATTTAGGTTTTATATTACCATGAAAACCTAATTTTATAACCTACTGAATATTAATAAATAGTTTAAACTTTAGAAAGAAAATTATTAGCTTGCTTTAGTTTAGATTTTATATATTGATATTTCTCTTGTGGTGTTTTGTCTTTAAAATATGGCTTTAAAACATTAAAATATACGAGTAAGTCAACTATAAAGCATGATTTTTCAGTATTAGCCCATGTATCATTGTATTCTTGTTTGATTTTAGGATTGAAATGGTCATCTTCATTGTTCAATATGTCATTCATAAAATCGATCTCATGTAAGAGTTTGGCTAATTTTTTTATCTCGATAGCAATTTCTCTTTCATTATCGGCATCCAACAATTCATAAGTTTCAATCATCTTTTTCTCAACTTCTACAAGCATATCTATTTCATTATCTTCTATAATATTTTTTTCTTCATTCCATTTAAGTTCACTACAATACAAATCTTTATTTTCTCGAAATAACTTTTTTAGTATTTGGTCAGATATATAATAGTTGTATTCTTTGTTTTTAGACTCTATTGTTGGATAACGTTTGGTTTTAATACTAACATTTTCTTCTCTAAAATATTTAGCTATGCGGATTGTATTAAGTCTATTTTTGCTTTCTTTATAAGTTTTTCTATCTAATGCTTTAACTTCACTTCTCAATATTGTGTCTCTTTTATCAAAATCTTGTATTTCTGTTAAGAAAAGGTATAAATCTTCGAAAATGACGACGTTGTACTTTTGAGCTAAGGTCTTTATATAATCAATACCTATTTTATCTTGTAATTTTTTTATGTGGTATTCAATTGTTGTTTCAACTACATCTTTGGTGGGAATAAGTTGCTTTATTTCGTCTTGAATAAGTATTAATATTTTCTGACTTTGCATATTCATCGCAATGATATAATTCTCCAAATCTTTTGTTCTCATATTTTATTGTGTTTAAAAAGGATAATAATTTTTATCTCTTAATTTGCTTGATGAGGCTATCTATTTCTTCGGAACTCATCTTGTTCAGTAGCTTAATTAGCTCGTCTTTTGAAGAAGGCTCTTCTTTCTGAAAGATGTGCTGTAATGCTCTATCGTTTTCAGCCGTATCAAAGCTTCCCATATACCCTTCTGTAATTTTCACTGAAGAATGAGCTAATAGGTCTTTCAGTTTAGCATTATCAGTTCCTCTTTGTTTAGCTACTTTAGCAAATGAATGTCGGCTAATGTGAAAGGATAGTTTCTTTTCAATCTCTGCCATCTTTGCGAGTTTCTTTAAATATTTATTGATTAGTGCATTTTTTGATGAAATTTGATTGAATAACTTAATTTTCAACTTTGTAGGTAGCGTATCCTTTTCTTCCTGACTAATAGCTTTTGCATAAGGTTCAGAAGCATCTAACAAGGGAAAGATATAATCTGTCGTTTTTACTCCTTCTTGGTAATAATAGGAAAGTATATCTTTAGCCTGTTCTACTAATACTAAATCTCTATCTTTATGGTTTTTCCCCATTTGATAGCGAAGTCTGCCATCGCTAGTAATGTTGCACCATCGTAATTGAATGAAATCTCCTGCTCGTATACCTGCACAATAGAATGAGAAAAGAAAATAATTTCTGCAATGCCATAATAAAGTCCCTGCCTCTAAGTCGAGATTTATTATTTTTTCGATTTCAGCCTCATCTAATTTGTCTTTTGTAGTATTTACTCCTTTGTATGAGTATGATAAAAAAGGATTCTTTTCAGGTTTCATAAGTCCTTCCACCTCAATAGCTCTTTTTACTAATGTTTTAAATATATTGAAGTTGACTTGTATAGTATTTGGATGAAGTTTTTTTTCGGGTTCTCTCTCATTATGCAAAGTGTGCATATAGGCTTCAAACTTGGAAAGAAAAGCAGGAGTAAGTTCTGCAAAAGTTAGATCCTTTGCTTTTTTGCTTTTTAGAAATGATTCTAATTTGTTACAGAAACCGTTATATTTTTTCCAATTTCTGTAACTTCCTGCATCGTATATCTCTTTTGTTCGTTGTTTAGCATATTGAAGGAATGATGACGTTCTTTCTCCTGCTATCATTTCAGCAGCAATTTTTTCAGTAGTTGCTAATCCATCTTCTTTTAATTCCTGATAGGTCTTCCTTGCTTTTTCTAGTTCTTGAGCTAAGGTTTCATTCCAAGCTTCATAGTTTGGTTCTCTTTGCCTTATCCAATTCCCCTGTTTGGCATCCTTGTTAAAGTCTGTTTTTCTACTGACTGAAATAGAGGTTTTAATTCTTTTATGCTTTTTGTTTTGGGTGATACGCAACAAGACTGCATAGGTCTTATTTTTGCTAGCTCTGTTATTGAGCTCAAAATTGAATGTTACTGCCATATCTATATCATTTTAATATCTTGATAACAAAGATACTAAAATACTGTAACTACTGAAACTTTTACTGAAACTTTTTGGTGCTATTATTATATTTAATTATATTTGTTACTCATATAGAGAATGGCAAATGGTTGATTAATAGATGGTTTAAATTTAATAGAGTATAACTGGATGAAATTTAAGTAGTTCGGGTCTGGGTACTTAAAATAGCTGTTAATCATATGATTTTCAGCTATTTTTTATGGGTAGCCCCCCAAAAAATCTCAAGCGGAAGCCAATTCAGGCGAATGAAGTCTTGGGTAGGACACTGCAGCAAATCATTGATGTCATCAATAAATTTAGAGCAAGCCAGTCGCTATTTGTCCAGCCATTTCTTGAATGTAGCAGCTTTCTCCCGACTTATCAAAATTTCCTCCTGCGGATACCCATTCATTTCTACCTTTAATTTATAGTTGAACCAGTTGCTGACTTTCTTAATATGTCTCACTTGTATCATATGCTGACGGTTTGCACGGAAGAAAGAAGCAGGGTTCATTTCCTTTTCCAGTTGGTCCAATGTGTAAGGAATGGTAGCAGAAATGCCATCCGTCAGATAAAGGCGGGTTATGTTCTGTTGAGAGTGGATGAAACAGACGTTCTGGACTTCGATAGTGATATATTCATCTTTGCGAGACACCAAAAATCTTTCCCGATAATGAGGGGTAGGGACAGCCCCACCCAGGTATTCCAATAGCTGTTCCAGCTTTGGAGCAGTGGTCACAGGAGATGAGCGGGATATTCTTTCTGTCGCTTTTTGTATAGCCGCTTCCAATTCATCCGAGTCGATGGGTTTCAGCAAATAGTCGATACTATTGAATTTAAATGCCTGTATAGCATACTGGTCATAGGCAGTGGTGAAAATGATGGGCGAGACTATCTTTATTTGGCGGAAAATGTCGAAACTTAATCCATCCTGTAGGCGGATGTCGGAGAATATCAGATCCGGCTGCTCCCGTTGGAGGAAATCTATACTTTGGACAATACTCTTGGTGATGCCGGAAATTTCGTAATCAGGGTGCAGTGTGCGGATGTAGCGTTGCAGGCGTTCGGCACTGTGGTTCTCGTCTTCTATTATTAGAACTTTCATGGAATTTATCATTTCGTTTAAAGCGTTGAAAGGATGACACGATAGATGTGTTCATCCTGATAGATTTCAGGGGCGGGAGCACCAGTGAGCTGATACCGCTCTTTGATATTTCGCAGCCCGATGTGGTGGGTGGAAGAGTTCGGAGTAAGAGGTTTACAGTTGTTTTCCACTACCAATTTATCCCCGTCGGAATATACACGGATGAATAGCGGTGCTTCTTCCGACACTTGATTGTGCTTGATGGCATTTTCCAGTAACATCTGCAATACAATGGGAGGGATCTGTCTCTCGCGGATAGCGTCCTGTACTTGTATTTCTACCTGTATGGCATCCTCAAAACGTATTTTGAGTAGGAAGATATAAGCCTCCAAACTGGATAATTCATCAGCAACGGATGAAAGGTTTTTATCGACATTAGCTACGATATGCCGGTAAACTTTGGAGAGACATTTGATGTAGATGGGAGCTGTGGCATCTCCCGTCTCTACTAGGTCGAGCAGGATGCTAAGATTATTGAATATAAAATGCGGGTCTATCTGCATCTTCAGTGCATCAAGACGTGATTGCTGACGTTTCAGTTGCAGATTTTTTTTCTTCTTTTGCAGAACAATGGAGATAGACATTAGAATGAGGATGACGGTAAAAGCAATGACAATAATCCAGCAATAGAAGACCCAGTACCGGTAGTATTCTGCCTCTGCGACTTCGGAGTCACGGATCGTTTTTCGAAGTTTGTCCACATTCTCAATTTGAGCGAGGTCCTTGTTATAAGCGACGCTGTCTATCTGTGCTTGATAGTGCGTCAGCCTTTCCAAGCAGTCTGATACACCATTGAGAGAACCGGTACGTATATTCAGATCAGTCAACTGGCGATAGGCTTTCAGACAGATGAAGGGGTTGTTGCTCTGACTGCTTCGGTTTAGGTAAAAACGAGCGGAATCGATTTGTTGAAGATCGGAATGTATCTTGCCGAGCAGATAGTCGACTGAGTCCTGATATAAATGCGGGATTTGCAGCGCATAGATACGAGCGGAGTCAGGCATGTGCTTGTCGGCATATTTTTCACTGCGGAGGAATAGCAACCGGGCTTGCAAGGAGCCAGAGTAACCTTTCATAGAGGCAGTTTTGAACAGAGGGATACTCCCATCACCATCATTTGTCCAGGCGTAATAGTGGGTGAGTTCAGAGTAGGCTTCGGCAATGAGAGAGGGGTTGTTTAGCTCCTTGGCCAGAGAGAGGGCGGCGAGTTTGGCCTCTTTCTCTTCTTTCATCATGTGTTTAGTGTGGTAAACCTGCCCTTTGAAGTTGTTGAGGTAGAAGTTCAGTTCGCGAAGATCGTACACATCGTTGTTGTATTGTGTACAGAGGGTGAAATATTCTACGGCTTCAAGCAGGAAATTAGAGTGACGGGCTATCTCGCCCCGGTAGTAATATATTTCAGTCAGGTGTAGTGAGTCCGCTTTATATTTGAAGTAAGGGCTGACGATGTTAAGTAGCGAATCCGGCACAAGATATTCCTGCATGCCGATGAGAGCACCGGCTTTTACTAAATCGCACATCATGTAATTCCTTTCGCTCAAGAAAGTACGGTTTATCTGTTCCACATCTGCCAGTGCTTTTCGCGGATTCACTTCAATGAGACCGTTGGCATACTCCAGGCGGCTGCGTGCAGAGCGGTTCACACGATAGAGGTAGTAAGCGGAAAAGCTTACCACAAGCAGGAATATTGCGGCTGTGAGATAAATACGTTTTCTTATCATAACGGCGTAATCAAGTCTATCTATTAGGATGGACTCTTTTCTTTGTTTGGGCAAAAGTAGTAAATAATACCAAATAGCATTACATCTTCATCACAACTTTATATTGGGAGAATAGATATTGGGCTCCGTTCATTCCGTTTCACCACTTATCTCTGCGGTTTCGTCCCCCAAAAATCCGGCTTTGATCAGAATTGCATTGCGGGAGAGGGTGCTGACACCTACTTTTGCACCGCTCTTGTGAAAACTAATCAATCACTATAATACATTGAATTTTATGAAAATGGAAACAAACAAAATGTGGCAAATCTTCATGCTGACAATACTCCTTACTCTTGCCGGATGCAAGAACGGAGGAGAATATTCGCAGTCTGTACCGGAATATGCGACGATGCAGGTAGCACCAGTCAATAAAACTCTTTCTACCCAATACCCGGCAGCTATCCAGGGTAAGCAGGATATTGCTATCTTCCCGCAGGTGACGGGAACCATCACCCGATTGTGTGTAAACGAGGGACAGGCGGTGAAACGTGGACAAGTGCTTTTCATCATCGACCAGGTTCCTTATCAGGCAGCTTTGGCCACAGCCCGGGCGAATATGGAAGCAGCCGATGCTACATTGGCTACGGCACAACTAACCTACGATAGCAAGAAAGAACTCTTCGCTCAAAACGTCATTTCGGCTTATGAATTGAAAACGGCCGAGAATAATCTGTTGATGGCAAAAGCCGGACGCGCACAAGCCAAGGCGCAGGAGTTGAGTGCTGCCAATGATCTTTCCTACACCGAAGTGAAAAGTCCCTCGGATGGAGTGATCGGCACATTGCCCTATCGCGTTGGTACGCTTGTCAGTGCCGGAATGGCACAACCACTGACTACCGTATCAGACAACTCGGATATGTATGTTTACTTCTCAATGACGGAAAACCAACTCTTAGGGCTTATTCGCCAATATGGTTCTAAAGACAAGGCTTTGCAGTCGATGCCTGCCATCGAGCTAGTGCTGAATGACCGGACTACTTACGAAGAAAAAGGTACCATAGCAACTATTAGCGGAGTAGTGGATGCTTCGACAGGAACCGTCAGTGTACGGGCTGCATTTTCCAACAAGAACGGACTGCTACATAGTGGAAGTTCGGGAAATGTGGTGGTTCCATCGGTCTACAAGGACGGTATCATCATTCCTCGTGCAGCAACTTACGAAGTGCAGGACAAGGTCTTTGTCTATAAGGTAGTGGATGGCAAAACGCATTCTACCCAAATAAGTGTGGAGCGTGTGGACGGTGGACAGGATTACATCGTGACGAACGGACTTGCCGTAGGGGATGAAATCGTGACAGAAGGTGTCGGACTACTACAGGATGGAATGCCGATAACAAAGAAGAAGTAACTAACTCAAAATTGAAGAAACAATGAACTTACGAATATTTATAGAACGTCCCGTGCTCTCCGCCGTCCTTTCCATTGTGATTGTAGTGGTGGGGATTATCGGGTTATTCACCCTACCCGTGGAGCAATATCCCGATATTGCCCCTCCTACCGTTCAGGTGTACACTGCATACGACGGTGCCAGTGCTGAAACGGTGCAGAAGAGTGTCATCGCTCCGTTGGAGGAAGCCATCAATGGTGTGGAAGATATGACTTATATGACTTCCAGTGCTTCCAATGCCGGTTCAGCCGAAATAACCATTTACTTTAAACAAGGTACCAATCCGGACATGGCCGCTGTCAATGTACAGAACCGTGTGTCAAAAGCTGCCGGACAACTTCCTGCGGAAGTGACCCGTGTGGGTGTCAGTGTCAACAAGCGACAGAACGGTATGCTCCAGATATTTACCTTGCATAGTCCTGATAGCTCATTAGACGAGAACTTTCTCTCGAACTATATCAATATTAATTTGAAACCTGCTATCTTGCGTATTTCCGGAGTGGGAGATGTGCAGGTGATGGGTGGTGTCTATTCCATGCGTGTATGGCTTAAACCTGACGTCATGGCGCAGTACAAACTGATTCCTTCCGATGTGACTGCCGCACTGGCCTCACAAAACATTGAAGCTGCAACAGGCTCCATTGGTGAGAATTCCAAGGAAGCTAAAGCGTATACCATGAAATACCGCGGTCGATTGATGACTCCCGAGGAATTTGGAGAGATCGTGATTCGCAGTACTAAGAATGGTGAGGTACTTCGTTTGAAAGAGATTGCTAACATCAGTCTCGGACAAGAATCGTATTCTTATCAAGGTAGTTTCAATGGTAAACCCGGTGTGTCATGTATGGTTTATCAGACTGCCGGTTCTAATGCCACAGAGATTAATCGTGAGATTGACGCTTTTCTGGCAGACGCTTCCAAACGTCTTCCCAAAGGGGCGGAAATAACCCAGCTGATGAGTACCAACGAATTTCTCTTCGCCTCTATCCATGAGGTATTAAAGACGCTGATTGAAGCGATTCTGCTGGTAATTCTTGTGGTATATGTTTTCTTGCAGGACATTCGTTCTACACTTATTCCGCTGGTGGGTATTTTTGTTTCTCTTATCGGAACTTTCGCTTTCATGGCGTTGGTAGGATTCAGTATCAATTTGATTACACTTTTCGCATTAGTGCTGGTCATCGGTACAGTGGTGGATGATGCAATTATTGTGGTCGAGGCAGTGCAATCCAAGTTTGATTCCGGCTACCGTTCGCCCTATATGGCCAGTGTGGATGCAATGAAAGGACTGTCGGGTGCTATCGTTACCACTTCACTGGTGTTTATGGCGGTATTTATTCCGGTGTCTTTCATGAGTGGGACTTCGGGTACATTCTATACGCAGTTCGGGCTGACAATGGCTGTGGCGGTAGGTATCTCTACCATCAATGCATTGACATTAAGTCCTGCCCTCTGCGCCTTGATTTTGCGACCCTATACCAATGAGGACGGCACACAGAAGCAAAACTTCGCAGCCCGTTTCCGCCGTGCGTTCAACGCTGCGTTCGAATCATTGTCAGAGCGGTATAAAAAAGGAGTTCTCTTCTTTATCCGTCGCAAATGGTTGACAGGCGCCTTTGTTGCCGGGACAGTCGTAATCCTTGCCTTGTTGATGAACAGCACCAAAACAGGCCTTGTGCCCGATGAAGATCAGGGACTGGTGTTTGTTGCCGTATCCACTGCGCCGGGTAACTCACTCTATGCTACCGATGGCATTATGAACCGTGTAGAAGAACGTATTCAGCAAATCCCACAGGTGAAACAGGTACTCAAAGTGACCGGTTGGTCAATGGGTGGTGCGGGTAATTCTTCCGGTATTTTCTTTGTTCGCCTTACTCCGTGGGATGAACGACCGGAGGAAGAAGATCATGTGCAGGCAGTAATCGGACAGATTTATGCCCGTACCGGAGATATCAAGGATGCCACAGTTTTTGCCATGGCTCCGGGTATGATACCTGGTTATGATATGGGTAATGCGCTCGATATCCAAATGCAGGACAAGGCTGGAGGTGATCTCACAGAGTTTTTCAGCATCACTCGCCAGTTTATCGACTCGTTGAATCAGCGGCCTGAACTGGCAATGGCTTTTTCATCTTTCGAAATCAACTATCCCCAGTGGCAGGTCGATGTGGATGCTGCTAAGTGTCTGCGTGCCGGAATCATGCCTGATGAGGTACTTTCTACCTTGGGGGGATATTATGGAGGTAGCTATGTCAGTAACTTTAACCGCTTTTCGCGCGTCTATCGTGTGATGGTGCAAGCTGATCCGAATTATCGTTTGGATGAGGCTTCGCTCAACCGTCATTTTGTCCGCTTGAGCAATGGAGAGATGGCACCGTTGAGTCAGTTCGTCACACTGACCAAAGTATATGGAGCCGAGAGCCTGAACCGTTTTAATATGTATAACTCCATTGCACTCAATGCCATGCCTGCCGAAGGGTACAGTTCGGGTGAAGCCATCCGTGCCGTACAGGAAACTGCTGCCCGTGTGCTTCCCGCCAACTATGATTTCGATTTTGGCGGACTGGCGCGAGAGGAGAGCAATCAGAGTAATACCACCATCGTGATCTTTGCTATCTGCCTATTGATGGTTTATCTGCTATTGAGTGCGCTTTATGAGAGTTTCTTCGTTCCGTTTGCCGTCCTGCTTAGTGTTCCGGCCGGATTGATGGGTAGCTTCCTCTTTGCCAAATTGCTTGGATTGGAAAATAATATCTATCTGCAAACGGGACTTATCATGCTTATCGGTCTGTTGGCAAAAACAGCTATTCTTCTCACCGAATATGCTACCGAGCGCCGTCGTGCCGGTATGAGTCTGACGTCTGCTGCGCTTATTGCTGCTAAAGATCGTTTGCGTCCTATTCTTATGACAGCGCTGACTATGATTTTCGGTATGGTACCTCTGATGTTAGCATCTGGCGTAGGAGCCAACGGAAACAGTTCACTCGGTACGGGTGTGGTAGGCGGTATGCTGGTGGGTACATTGGCACTGTTATTCATTGTGCCGGCTATGTTTATTGTCTTCCAGGCAATACAGGAGAAAGTGCGACCGATTCAGTTTGATGCCACTGTTGCTGACTGGCAGATAAAAGAAGAGGTGGAGAAAGCCGATGAAGAAAGAAAACAATATTTGGAGAATAAGAAGAAATGAAAAGAAATATCATCACCCTTGCCATAACGACGCTCATGCTGAGTAGTTGCGGCATCTATACAAAATATCAACCGGCAACGACCGTCCCCGAAGATCTTTTTGGGGCGGCGGAAACGGTTTCTGATACAATTCATAATATTGCCAAGTTGAATTGGCGTCAATTGTTCGTCGATCCTCATCTGCAATCCCTCATTGAGCAGGGGTTGCGGAATAACACTGATCTACAGTCCGCTCACTGGCGAGTGGAAGAAGCCCGTGCTTCGCTTAGTTCGGCCCGCCTGGCTTATCTGCCCTCATTCGCTTTTTCACCGCAGGGCACTGTAAGTAGTTTCGATAAGGGGAAAGCTGGACAGAGCTATTCCCTGCCTATTACTTCCTCTTGGGAAATTGATATCTTCGGTCGGCTGACGAATGCCAACCGTCGTGCTAAAGCTCTTTATATTCAAAGTCAGGAATATGAACTCGCTGTTAAGACACAATTGATAGCCAATCTGGCGAATACCTATTACACACTTTTAATGCTGGATGCTCAATTGGCCATCTCCGAGGAAACAGAAGTAAAATGGAAAGAAAGTGTACGCGTTATGCAAGCTCTGAAAAATGCCGGTCAAGGTAACGAAGCAGGTTTGGCACAAACCGAAGCCACCTACTATTCCATCTGTACCACTGTTTTGGATCTAAAGGAACAAATCAGGCAGGCGGAAAACAGTCTTTGTCTGATGCTGGGAGAAACTCCGCAATTTATCCGTCGTGGCACACTGGACGGACAGGTTTTGCCACAGGATTTATCCGTAGGTATCCCTTTACAACTTCTTGCTAATCGTCCTGATGTCAGATCATCAGAATTGGCTTTAGCGCAAGCCTTTTACACGACTAATGAGGCACGCTCTGCCTTTTATCCATCCATCACCCTCAGCGGTTCTGCCGGGTGGACAAATGGAGTAGGTGAGGTGGTTATGAATCCGGGTAAGTTGTTGCTGTCAGCTGTTGGCTTCCTTACGCAGCCCTTATTTAATAAGGGGCAGAATATAGCCCGTCTAAAAATTGCTAAAGCGCAACAGGAAGAAGCGAAGTTGTCTTTCACGCAGACCCTACTCAATGCCGGTGCTGAAGTGAACAATGCTTTGAAGCAAAATCAAACGGCCCGGGATAAATCCGATCTTTACCAGCGTCAGATCTCTTCTCTACAAACGGCTGTTACCAGCACACAGCTGCTTATGCAACATGGAAATTCCACTTATCTTGAAGTCCTCACCGCCCAGCAAACTCTACTGACAGCACAGTTGACACAGGTGAGTAACCGGTTTCAGGAGATACAAGGAATAATCAATCTGTATCAGGCACTAGGAGGAGGTAGGGAAGAGTAATGGAAATAATTGAATGACACTCATATCCGGCTGAATATTTATAATGTGGAGAAACAATAAATAATGTAAAAAAGCAGATTTTCTTTTCATCGTAGAATTAACTTTCAAGCTTTTGTGAGGTCTAACATACATTACTCACTTAATATGATATTTAGAATTATGAGAAAGCAAATTTTAAGTTTGGCAGTTGCACTATTGATTGGCTCAACTGTATGTATGGCTCAAAATCATCAGAAAGGAAAAGCTGATAGAGAGAAACGCATAGAAAAAATGGTTACCGATTTGGGACTGAATGAAAAGCAGGCCAAAGATTTTAAAGCTGCAATGGAAGAGATGAAACCTGCAAAAAATAAATCGGATGAAAAACCTTCACGAGAAGAAATGCAAAAGAAAAAGAAGGAAGTCGATGCTAAAATAAAAAGCATTCTGACCGATGAACAATATAAGAAGTATCAGGATATGCGTAAGAAAGATAACGCGAAGAAAAAGAAAAAAGCAAAATAAGTACTGTGAATTTAAGCTAAACTTATCATATGGATGATTATAAAAGATTGTCTGTTATGAGGCTATGTTTATTTCCTGTTCTTTCATAAATATTTATTTAATCTACATTTTAGTTTTCGTTCTACTAAAGTTGGATGTATGTTCTCTATTTTAAGGTGAAAACATATATTCAACTTAGGTGGAACGAATTTTTATTAGCTAATGGAGAATGTGAAGTTAAAAAGAAGCCACAAGCAAAAAAAGTTGCGGTAGTTATATTTATCGGGACTTTCCATAATATTGTGTAAATAGAAAACTACGGGATTCTTCTCGTAGTT
>ENA-OPXI01000772-OPXI01000772.1-human-gut-metagenome-genome-assembly--contig:-NODE-772-length-20890-cov-8.090329_pt1 | contig 20890 bp, 18 predicted proteins | sample MGYA00241520_ERZ502032 | MGnify/ENA primary metagenome ERZ502032 (study PRJEB25962, sample SAMEA2042106) | human gut metagenome | biome: human gut; feature: human-associated habitat; material: faeces...
TTTTGGGCTGACTCAAAAGGGATCGACGAAGGCATATTTCGGGCGTCTTAGAAATAAGATTGTGGTACGGAACTTCTTACGAATCGTCAAGACTTTCTTGCTCTCATAAGAATCTTTTCTCAAGCAAGAAAGACACGTAACTGCAGCGAATCGGAGCGATTTTTGCTCCGAGTATTAACATGGGGGGGAGCCAATTCTATGACAAGAAGCTCCCCCCATGTTATAATATCTCCATCATAACCTCGAAAGGAAGCTCATCATGCCATCATCCATCGTTCGTAAAGCCGTAGTCCCCGTCGCAGGCTTTGGTACGTCCTTTCTTCCTGAAACAAAGACGATGCCCAAGGCCATGCTGCCTATTGTCGATATTCCCGCCATCCAGTTTGTCATTGAAGAAATCACCAAAAGCGGCATCGAGGAAATCCTCCTCATCAGCGGCCACGCCAAACGCGCCGTCGAGGACCACTTTGATTCCTCCCCGGAACTGGAGGACCAGCTCTTCCAGTCCGGTAAGACCGCCCTTTTGAAAGAAATCCGCGATATCTCCAAAGTGAATTTTCACTACATCCGCCAAAAGCAGCAGCACGGCCTCGGTGACGCCATTTTGTGCGCCAAGGACTTCATCGACGGAGAGCCCTTCATCGTCGCCCTTCCTGACGATATCATCCTAAACGACGAAGAAACGGGCCTTTCCCAGCTCCTGCACCAGTTTGAAACTACCCAATCGACCATCCTTGGCTGCTGCAAGGTTGGGGCAGGGGATGTCTCCAAATACGGCATCGTTTCAGGTGAAAGGGATGAAACTCATTCCGACCTCATCCGCGTCCATGACATCACGGAAAAACCGGTTGCTGAAAATGCCCCCAGCCATCAGGCCGTCTTTGGGCGCTATATCATTACGCCTGACGTCTTTGATTACCTGGAACTCACGCCAAACGGCCTTAACGGACAGATCCAGCTGACCGATGCGCTGCGCGCCATGAGCCATAACGAGCCCATGTACGCCTACAACATGAAAGGCCACTTCTATAACGTGGGTGATAAAATGGGCTACCTCAAAGCCGTTGTCGACTATGGCCTGCGCCGCAAAGACCTGAAAGATGACTTTGCCGCTTATCTCAAGGACTTTGTCGCTAAAATGGAATAATGAACATAAGAGCTATGAAGCATGCTGCTTCATAGCTCTTTGGGTTTCTGCAATTGACCCTATCTTATATAACTTGTCTCTATCTATCAGAAAATATGATGATGGGAAAAGGAAGAAATACCCCTCAGCGTCCCCCATATAGGGACTTTTTATGATATAATATTCTAATATGATATCAACTTAATAAGTTGCAGTCACGTTACTCTTTAATCCCCATAAGAATGATTTTGTCATGGTGCCAGATACGTAAAAGAATGGGTTGTACCGGTTCGATGCGGGTCCCCGGCACCACTTTTATTGAATATGCATAGGGGGAACCCTTTAGAACTATAGATTTTCTATGAATATAATTTGAAGGAGACTTTTCATGTATGACTATCTGATTGTTGGTTCCGGCCTTTTTGGCAGCGTCTTTGCTCATGAAATGCATAAAAAAGGAAAATCCTGCCTTGTCCTCGAACGCCGTCCCCATGTTGGCGGTAATATTTACTGCGAAAACAAGGATGGCATCAATATCCATACCTATGGCGCCCACATTTTTCACACGTCGAACAAAAAAGTCTGGGACTACGTGAATCAGTTTGTCGAATTTAATAACTACGTCAATTCTCCCGTTGCAAACTATAAAGGCGAGCTCTATAATTTGCCCTTTAATATGAATACCTTTACAAAAATGTGGGGCGTTGTAACACCTAAGGAAGCGGCTGAAAAGATTGCCCAGCAGCGTGCTGAAGCAGGCATCACGGATCCAAAAAATCTCGAAGAACAGGCCATCTCCCTTATCGGGACGGACATCTATACGAAGCTCATTAAAGGCTATACGGAAAAACAGTGGGGACGGAGCTGCGGGGACGGAGCTGCACGGAGCTGCCAGCATTCATTATTAAACGCCTCCCCGTGCGCTATACTTTTGATAACAACTACTTCAACGATCGCTACCAGGGCATTCCCGTGGGCGGCTACAATAAGCTTATCAAAGGCCTTCTTGCTGGCATTGAAGTCCGTACCGGTGTGGATTATCTGAAGCACCGCGACGAATACGAAGATATGGCAAAAAGGATTGTCTATACCGGCCCCATTGACGAATACTTTGGTTACAAACTGGGCACCCTGGAATATCGCGGCCTGCGTTTTGAAACGGAACGCTTCGAAGAAGAAAATTACCAGGGTGTAGCCGTCATGAACTATACGGACCGCGAAACGCCGTGGACCCGCATCATCGAACATAAACACTTTGAATTTGGCACCCAGCCCGTAACCTATGTGACGAAGGAATATCCCGCAGATTGGCAGCCAGGTGAAGAAGCGTATTATCCGGTGAATAACGAAAAGAATCAGAAGCTGTATAAACAGTATAAAGAACTGGCCGAAAAAGAAGGCAAGGTTATCTTCGGAGGAAGACTTGCAGAATACAAGTACTACGACATGGATGATGTCATTGCTAGCGCATTAAAAGTTGTGAGTTTTGAGTCGGACGAAGGCGGGTCCGTTTCTATCGGACGGGCTCCTTTCTTATTGATACCTCTACCCTCATTTCCTTTTGCTGAAGCCTGAAATTGGGCATAAAATCCTGTTCTAAGCTCTCGACTACTTATTGATTAGAGGTGTGCTATCTTTATTCTTATAAATGTTTCTTTACTGATTTTCTGAAATAAACAAAAAAAGGCACATCAGATACTAGCCAAATATATAAACTTGATTGGATAGTCACCTAACATTAAAGATTTATGTAACTTTAATGATAAAAAATAGCAATTTTCCTGGAAAGACCGGCTTTGATTAGCAGTTTTTGATTCTAAAAAGACGTATCATTCTTTAGAAAAATCGCTATGTATTGTAAGTACAACTAAGAGTTTTACTCTGTTTGCTTTATGATTAATAGGACGTTACAGGCTAGCATGCAGAGTTATCTTGATTGTTATGAATGGACAACTGATCTATATATTTAAACCATTTAATTTAAAATCGTGTTACTCTGTAGAAGCTATTAGTAAAAATATTTGTCTAAAAGATAAACTATAGTTAGAGAGGTGAGGATATCATATGGAAAATCCAGTTAGAGTGTTACAAATATTAGGCGATTTTGCTGGAGGAGGAGTCGAAAGTGTAATTTTAAATTATTATAAAAATATTGATCGAAAAAAAATACAGTTTGATTTTATTGTTCATGATAATAGTTCAGAAGATATACTACCTGTGGTGAGTAAGATGGGAGCTAAAGTTTTTAAGGTACCTTCTTGCAAAAGGCATCTTATTAGTTACATGTTAAGCTTATATAGGATTATAAAAAATGAAAAATATCAAATTGTTCATTCTAATATGAGTACATTAAGTTTTTTCTCTCTTCTTGTAGCTAAGCTATGTGGAACTGAAATTAGAATTTTACATAATCATACTACATCTACGCCTGCAGAGAAAATCAATAATTGGCTTAAACTTATTTTAAGACCTCTAGCTTGTGCATGTGCTAATACTTATTGGGCCTGTAGTGAACATGCTGCTGATTGGATGTTTGGCAAAAAAGGGAAAATTAGGGCATCGGCTAAAATAGTAAATAATGCAATAAATCTCGTAAACTTTGCATTTAATAATCAAGCTAGAGTATTAATTAGAAATAAATATGGACTAGAGAACGATTTTGTAATTGGATTTGTAGGACGTCTTGTATATCAGAAAAACCCAATGTTTGCTTTAGAAGTTTATAATGAATTTCAGAGAAATATTAAAAATTCTAAATTATTGATCATTGGTGACGGTCCGTTATGTAATGAATTAAAAAAAACTGTTATGAACTTGGGATTAAATGATAAAGTTTTGTTTTTAGGAATTCAGCATAATGTTAATGATTTTTATAGTGCAATGGATGCATTTATTTTTCCATCAAGGTATGAGGGCTTTGGTATGGCGGCGTTGGAAGCACAAATTTCTGGCTTACAATGTTTATTAAGCACGAATGTTCCCAAGGAAGCAGTTGTGGTTCAGGATTGTGTTAAATATTTAGCAATTAAAAATATCCAATTATGGGTTAATGAGCTAATGAAGGATTTTAAGAAAAATAAAAATAGATCTATGACGATAAGAAATATTGAAATATTTAGACGTGCGGGCTTTGACATTAAAGAGGAGTCAAAAAAATTAGTTTCAAGTTATTACAATTTGATAGGACTTAAAAATGAATAGTATACCTAAAATTCAGGTTTTTTTATCAACATATAATGGCGAAAAATACATAAAAGAACAAATAATAAGCTTGATTTCACAAGAATGCGTTGAAGTATCGATCTTAGTTCGGGATGATGGATCAACTGACAATACGTGTAGAATACTAAGTGAATTATCTGAACAAGGTTTAATCAAATTTTATCCTGGTAAAAACGTTGGATATGCTAAAAGTTTTTTGGATTTAGTAAGACAAGAATGTTCAGCGGATTATTATGCTTTTTGTGATCAGGACGATGTTTGGCTGCCGGATAAGCTAATAAGCGCAGTAAAAAAAATAAAAAGAAATGGGATATCGTGCTCTGGTAAGCCTATACTTTATGCTTCTTCACTTCAAAGAGTTGATGAAAATTTGAAATTTCTAGAACTACAGAGTTTTAAAAATTTGAAATTAACTTTAGGAGCAGAATTCACTAGACATAGGTTAGCAGGTTGTACTTTTGTATTTAATGAAGAATTAAGAAATTTATTAAAAAAGTCTACTGATGATCTAATTTGTTCGCATGATCGATTGGCTACCATTTTAACTCTGGCGTGTGATGGGAAATTATTTTTTGATACTGTATCATATATTTTATTTAGACGACATGGTACGAATACATCTGTTGATGGAATAGGAATATTAAATAAAATAAAAAAAGATTTAAATCATTATTTTTCAGGGGGAAATGATGCTAGTAAACTAGCAGAAGTACTTCTGGATATTTATAAAGAAGATTTGAACAATAAGGCAATTTCTTTTCTAACCAAGGTAGCTAACTATAAGAATACTCCATTGAACACTATAAAGTTGTCTCTAAATAAGCAAATAGATTGCGGATTTTGGTTTTTTAATATCTATGTTAGAGCAATGATTTTAATACGTCTATTTTAATTAAAGGTGATAAATATGCTTGCAATAATTGGTCCATATCCTACGGAGCACAATGAAAAAGATGGAATGGTAAGAAGAGTTCAAAAGATAGATGATTCATTTAAAGGTATAAAAAGAATTTATTTAGATATTTCATTTAAAAGAATATCTTGTTCAAAAAGAAGAATTGACAATGATGTGACGGTTTATTGGATAAATTTTTTCATCTTTTTTTGGTTTGCATTATATCTTTGTTGTAAGGCTAAAGTCATTTATGTTCACTCAATTTATAACTCATTAAAGATTCTTCCTGTATACTTTTTTAATAAGACTATAATTACCGATATGCATGGTGTTGTTGTAGAAGAAATTAAACTGAATAAAAAACATAGCAGGTTTCTCATAGTGGGAGGTGTATTGATCTATAAATTTGTAGAATGGATTGCAGTAAAACATAGTAAAAGACTTGTTGCTGTCACTGAGACCATGAAGAGCTATTATGTAAAAAAATATAATATAATCAAGGATAAAATCAAAGTTATCCCAATTTTCGATAGTAATCAAGAATCAATTATAAATCGAAACAAGAATATTCCAGCTAGTTTTATCTATTCTGGTGGGATACAACCTTGGCAGTGCATTGATGAAACAATTAATTTTGTAGTAAAAACATCAGAGAAGTTTAAATGGACTATTTTAAGTGGGAATGAAAGATATTTTAAAAGCAGGTTGTCCGGCATAAAGTTTAAATATCCTATTACCATAAAAAGCGTATCTCCTTCGGAAGTTAAGAAATATTATCTAAGCAATAATTTCGGCATAATACTCAGAGAAGATAATATTGTTAATAGAGTTGCCTGCCCAACGAAATTAATTGAATATATACAATCTGGCTTGATTCCTATTGTATCTTCGCCTTATATAGGTGACTTTTATGATTTGGGTTATAAATATATTACGGTTGATGAGATAATACATAGGGATAAATATAATAAGAGTAAATTAAATGATATGGCAAGAGTTAATTATGGCGTATTACGCCATCTAAGGGATCAAACAACTGAAAACCTTAAGTGGCTTAATAATTTTATTAGGGATGGACTAAAAAAATGAAAAGAGTTTTAGTTTTTGGTCTTGGCGAAACTTTTGGAGGAGTAGAACAGTATTTTTTTTCAAGGTTAAATTATTTAACTGAACAGGCAATTGTGGATTTTGCATATCCCGTGGGAACTAAAATCTCATATAAAGACAAGTTCAAAAATTGGAATTGTCAAATCATTGAAATACCTAAATTGTCTAGGCCGCTTTCATATTTCTCCTGTATCAAGAAAATCATAAAGGCTAAACATTATGATATTGTGTATAGTAATCAGGCGTTTGCTAATGGATTACTGTATTTAGCGGTTAAACAAGCTGGAGCCAAATTAATTGTGCATGCGCATAATACATCGATAGCTATTAATGATTTCGCTAAAGAAGTTGTATTAAAATATTATCATTATCTAAGTCGTTTCTTGTTTACGGGCATTATCGATAGTAAATATGGATGCAGTAAAGAGGCGTATATTTGGATGTTTGGTGAGAGTAACCATGTAAGTATTAGGAAAAATGCTATAGATGCTATTTTATATCAGTATAATTTTGAAACCAGAGAAAAAATAAGAAAAAAATTTAAACTGCAAGGCAACCTGGTGTTTGGACATATTGGGAGATTTTCAATACAAAAGAATCATACTTTTTTAATTGATGTTTTTGGAGTCGTTCATCAGAAATATCCCGAAAGTAAACTGTTATTGATTGGGGATGGTGAATTAAAAGATAGTATTGTAGATAAAGTACAACGGTTAAACTTAAATGATTCAGTTTTATTTCTTGGGCAAAGAAATGATATTCCAGATATTTTACAGGCGATGGACTGTTTTGTACTTCCATCTTTATTTGAAGGACTTGGGATAGTTAGTATTGAAGCTCAAGCAGCAGGTTTACCATGCGCTTTATCTAATAACGTGCCTAAAGAAGTAAAAGTTATAAAATCTGTGAGATTTATTAGTTTGGCTGAATCTCTGGATTATTGGGCTAATGAACTATTACTTTTAGGGAATTTATCACGTATTAATTCATTTAAGCAAATAAAAGATGCTGGATATGACCTTAAAACAAGCATGATGAGCTTGTCTGATTTTTTTTCGTAGTCGGTTTTAACGAGGAGCGATAATGAAGTTTAATAAAGCAATCCAGATGATTGAAAAGAAACAGGTTATCACTTTTGATGTATTCGATACATTAATAAATCGTTTTGTAGATAGACCAGAAGACATTTTTAAATATGTCGAAAAAAGATTTGATCGTGACTATAAAAAACAGTCCTTTTTTTATTTAAATAGAATAAAGGCAGAGAAGAAAGCAAGAAAGCTGCATAAAAGTAAAGAAATTTGTTTATCTGATATTTATGAACAGCTTAGAGGAAAATATACGCCAGAGGAGTTAAACACTTTAAATTCTCTTGAAATTTGTACAGAAATTGAATTTTCAATTGGGAATCAAAAGATTATTAGCATGTTCAATTATGCGAAGGAAAAAGAAAAAGAGCTATATATTATATCAGACATGTATCTTCCCGCTAATGTTATTGAGGCAATGTTGAAGAAAAATGGGATTAGTGGCTATAAAAAAATATATGTATCAGGGACATATCGTAAGACAAAAAGTAGTGGAGAATTGTTTGCTGCCTTTTTGAAGGAACGTCATATTAAGCCAGCGGATATGATGCACATAGGTGATAATAAGCTGGCGGATTATAAAAGACCTAGGGAATATGGTATTGAGGCTTTTCTTATTAAAAATGACTCTAAAGTTAGACGATTAGAACATGTAAATAAATTAATCGATATAAAAAAATTGGACAAATTAGAATATAACCTTATAAATAATTATGTTGACCTTAAATTTACAGGCCTTTCAAATGATTTTACCCCTGCATATAAGGCCGGGTATCAGGCTTTTGGTCCATTTTTGTTTGGATACACTAAATGGCTTATTAAACAATGTAAAGATAACAATATTAATACAGTTTTATTTTGCTCAAGAGATGGTTATTTATTAAAGAAATGCTTTGATTCATTGTATTCTGAAGGCAGAATTCGTACGTTTTACTTTTATGGATCACGTAAGGCTATAGTTACTCCGAATTTTCAATATGACAATACCATAGTAGATATGTTGAATAGATACAAATCTATGCCTTTAAGCTTTGACTTCAACTTTATATGCGGGAAGGTAGGGATTCAGCGGGATAAAAAAAACTCGAACTTATTTAATAAATATAATGGGAAAATCTATACCAAGGACTCGTTACTTGATGTTGAAGGTATATTAGGGGAATATATACCGTTTATCCATCAACATTCAAAGGAACAGGGGACATTATTACTTGAATATTTAGACACTTTGTTAGGTAACAATAGTAATAATGTCGCACTAGTAGACATTGGTGGAAATCGTACTATTGAAAAAAATCTAAGAGCTTTTTTAAAAAAGAATATGCGAATAAATTGGAATCTGTTTTCTTTCTCACTTGAAATGTTAGATAGTGAATCGCCTCAATCAAAAGCTTATCTTTATTCACGAGATCATGATTGGTATCTTTGCCAGATGATTATGCCTTTTTACTATTTTTTAGAAATTATGTTGAATGCTCCCCATGGTTCAGTCAAAGGGTATTATAAGCGACAAAAGCAAATATATCCAATATTAGGACACTATGACTATGGAAATGATAAAACAGATGAGCAAAAAATAGTTGATTTACAAAAAGGTATATTACATTTTATTAACGATTTTTCAAATATAGGGAAAAATTACATGAACTTAAATGGAGCAACATGCTTTCAAAATATTTTTGAGTTTGGCATGTTTCCTTCCAGAAGTGATCTTGCCTATTGGAAGGACTTTGTGTTTAATGCAGATGAATTAATGCCCCTTGTGAGTAGTGCTAGTATCTCACATTATATTTATAATCCTGGGGATATACATAGAGATTATCAAAGGTCTTTGTGGAAAAGTGGATTCCTGGCTTTATTGCTGCAAACATCCAAATTTAATGGAATAATATATAAGATTAAGCATAAATTAAAAGCATAGTCTAAAAAAATCACGTATGATGTAAGGGGGGAATATATTGTTATTAATCAAGAAAGAGAACGAAAGTTTTTATGCTTTATTGTTAATGGTTTTTTCCACTTTGTGCTTTGCTAATATTCCTCTCTATTTGCGTAGTAATGTTTTAAGCAGTGGATATTCTGGAAAGCTAACTTGGTATCCATTAATTGCACTTGCATCTTATTATTTATATCAGTTGCATAAAGGTTATATACATCCCGAACGTTTAAAAATCACACCAGTAATATTTGTAAAATTTTTACTAACATATTTATCTGTAACATTATTAAGTACTTTTTTAGGGTTAATCATTTTTCCGTATGCGGATTTGTATGCGGGACATGGGACAAGTTCAGCATGGGTATACTATGTATCTCATTTTTTGACTTCTTTTAAAATGGATTTAACTCCAGCCGAAATTTTTAAAATTCAGATTATCTTACGCACAATAAAAGGTACTGTTTTATCGGCATTATATACTTGGGGATTTTCTTATGTATTGTATTATTTTATCAGCAAAAAAACCATTTTTTATTATAATTTATTGATAAAGGGAATACATATATCGCTCGGTTTTTTATTTAGTTATTCGTTTATAGAAATATTTTACTTGATGGGAAGCGATTATGCGGTCCGTTTAATTGCGGACATTACACCATTTTTTCATGCCATTGGAGAAAATGGTTCATGGTGGCCTCCTTTGTTTTTCCCCGATAGGTTACGTTCTATCTTTGCGGAACCTTCCTATTTAGGATTATATGCCGCTTTTATTATGCCGTTTTTGTGGGAACAATTCCTTGAGAAAAAAATATTAATTAATGGGAGTATTGTGTTTTTATTTAGTTTTATGATCTTTATGACACAATCTAGAACGGCAGTTCTGATATTTTTGGTAGAAGAAGTGCTTTTCATTCTTTTGGTTCTTTTTAGCCATAATAAGCAAATGCTACTAAAAGTTTCTTTCATGCTTGGTATTTCATTGCTTGCTTTTTCAACTACAATATTTTTTCCTTATGATTTATATAAAAAAAATGTCGCGGAAGTTAATTTACATTTTAATTCCAGGGCATCGAAGTATTTAAATGAAAATGTTTCATCTGTAGCTAAAACGGAAGTTGGACAAAAGAGTAATAATTCCAGATATTCTGTTTTAAAAGCAAATGTAGCACTGGGAATTGATTACCCAATCTTAGGCGTAGGTACTAATCTTAATAGTGCATATTTGCCGGATTATATTAATGATGATGCTTTAGTAAATAATATTGAAATTCAAAAATGGATAAAAGACATGAAGCAAAATGGCATGTTAGTTTCTGGTATTCCCAATATGGGGGAATATGTTACACGGTTTTCACAGAATGGTTTAGTAGGACTTACTATGTTCATGGTTCCTTGGATAACTATTTTATTAAAAATGCCAAAGAAGTTAGTAAAACTGAGATCTGATACAAAACATTTATTAAAAGTTGGGACAATATTTATCGCTTTTTTAGGTACGCTGATAGGTGGATGTGGAGATAATCTAACTATTTTATATACGCCTTGGATACTTTTATCTTTTGCATTTTCATTTACTTTTGAAAAATTGGAGGATTTATGAAAGGAATTGTCTTAGCAGGAGGGAGTGGCACTCGTCTTTATCCCCTTACAATGGTCACATCAAAACAGTTACTGCCGGTGTATGATAAACCGATGATTTATTATCCTTTATCAACGCTCATGCTGGCAGGTATTCGGGATATCCTGATTATCTCGACGCCCCAGGATTTACCTAATTTTGAGCGGCTTCTTGGCAATGGTTCTCGTTATGGTCTGCATCTGTCATATAAGGTGCAGCCTTCTCCCGATGGGCTTGCACAAGCTTTTATCCTTGGCGAGGAATTTATTGACGGCGATTCGTGTGCTATGATTTTGGGCGATAATATCTTCTATGGAGCGGGTCTTACGGCGCACCTTATCAAAGCTGCCAGCAAGACGACGGGCGCGACTGTCTTTGGCTATTATGTTGATGATCCGGATCGTTTTGGCGTCATCGAATTTGATGAAAGCGGCAAGGCCGTATCAATTGAAGAAAAGCCGCAGTATCCTAAGTCTAACTATGCTGTAACGGGTCTTTACTTTTATGGGAATAAGGTCTGCGAGTATGCAAAGCAAGTGAAACCATCGGCGCGCGGCGAACTTGAAATCACAGACCTTAATAAAATCTATCTTGAAAAGGGGCAACTGGATGTTGTTACCCTTGGCAGAGGCTACGCCTGGCTTGATACGGGAACTGTTGCGAGCCTCAGTGACGCGTCTAATTTTGTGAAAGCCGTTGAAACGCGTGCTGGTATCCAGATTGCGGCACTCGAAGATATTGCTTATGGAAAAGGCTGGATTACAAAAGATATCCTTCTTGAGAGCGCCCATAAGTATGGCAAGAGCCCCTATGGTCAGTATCTATTAAAAGTGGCCGAAGGAAGATTCCTTCGGGATAACTGAAAGGACGAGAAACGTGAAAATCATTGTAACAGGCGGCGCAGGATTCATTGGAAGTAATTTTATCTTCCATATGCTGAAGAGCCATCCTGAAGACAATATTATTTGTCTTGATAAACTTACTTATGCTGGGAACCTTTCTACACTGGCACCCATTATGGATAATGCACATTTTCGCTTTGTCCGTGCTGACATTTGTGACCGCAAGGCTGTAGATGCACTTTTTGAAGAAGAGCATCCTGATATGGTGGTGAACTTTGCCGCTGAATCCCATGTGGACCGTTCCATTGAAAATCCTCAGATTTTCCTTGAGACCAATATTATCGGTACGGCTGTCCTTATGGATGCCTGCCGTAAGTACGGAATTAAGCGCTATCATCAGGTATCTACGGACGAAGTATACGGAGATCTGCCCCTTGACCGTCCTGACCTATTTTTTACGGAAACAACTCCGATTCACACATCTAGTCCTTACAGCAGCTCCAAAGCATCTGCTGACCTGTTAGTATTGGCTTATTATAGAACCTATAGACTTCCTGTGACTATCAGTCGCTGTAGCAATAACTACGGGCCCTATCATTTTCCAGAAAAGCTGATTCCTCTTATGATCATTAACGCCCTCCATGACGAGCCGCTTCCGGTCTATGGGGATGGACAGAACGTGCGTGACTGGCTCTATGTGGAAGATCATTGCCGCGCTATTGACTTGATCTTGCAAAGGGGGAGAGTCGGTGAGGTCTACAATGTTGGTGGTCATAACGAAATGAAGAACATCGATATCGTAAAACTCATTTGCAAAGCTCTGGGTAAACCGGAAAGCCTGATTCACTTTGTGAGGGACCGTAAGGGACACGACCGTCGCTATGCCATCGATCCTACAAAAATCCATAACGAACTAGGCTGGCTCCCAGAAATAAAGTTTGCAGACGGAATTCAGAAGACCATCCAGTGGTACCTGGATAACGAAGACTGGTGGCAGCCTATAATATCTGGCGAATACAGAAATTATTATCAAATCATGTATGAAAAACCAATTTAGTGATTTATTGAAAGGAATGCCGACGTGAGAAAAAAAGCTGTATTAAGAAATATCTCGTACTCTTTTTTGGCTAATGGTATTTCTTTATTGATTTCAGTTTTTATGGTTTTAGTGGTTCCTAAATTTATCTCTGTATATGATTATGGCATTTGGCAATTATTTTTGTTCTATTTTACTTATTTAGGCTTTTTTCCATTGGGGTTAGTCGATGGAATATATTTACGATTTGCAGGGAAAAGTTTCAATGAATTAGACAATAAATTATTTGCGGGGCAGTATTATTTCCTGCTTGCTTGGCTTTTTTTTGTTTCATTTGTGCTCTGTGTGGCAGTGAATTTGCTGGTTGATGATCCTACGAAAAAAAATGTAATTATTGGTGCAGTTATTTTAATACCAATAGTTAATTTTAACAATTTATCAAATTTTATAATGCAAATTACGAACCAGATTAAGAATTATGCAAGATTGTTAATCATGGAACGAATATCACTTGCTATTGGCGTTTTTTTCTTTATTGTATATGGATATAGGCATTTTATTGATATGTATTATGCCAAAGTTATATCCATAGTGTTAGTTGGTCTGCTAAATATTTATTTCTGCAGGAAACTGTTAAAACCTAATTTTTACTCTTTGCCCCAAATATTGAATGAAGCTAAAGAAAATTGTCTTGTAGGAATCAAATTACTTTTTGCGAATATTGCCAGTATGTTAATAATAGGCATAATTAGATTTGGAATTTCGGAGGGGTGGGATGTAGCTACTTTTGGTAAAGTTTCATTGATAATGAGTATTTCTAGTTTTTTAATGGTTTGTATTGATTCAATTAGTATTGTCTTTTTTCCAATTTTGAAACATATTGAATTCAGAAGACTATCGGATTTATATAAGAAGATTAGGTGTGGTATTGATTTAGCGGGTTTTACATTTTTACTAGTATATTATCCAGCACACTTAATTTTATGCTGGTGGTTGCCACAATATAAAGAAAGTCTTTCTTTTATGGCTCTCTTATTCCCAATTTGTATTTTTGAATGCAAAGTAAGTCTTCTGATAAATACTTATTTAAAAAGCTTACGGAAGGAATACTTAATTTTAAAAATTAATTTTATAAGTTTAGTGATGAGTGGCATAGTTACATATATAGTTGTTCGACTTATCCATAACTTAACTCTTTCTGTTCTATCTATTACAGTTATTTATGCTTTTAGATGTATTTTAGCTGAGTTTTATGTTTCTGATATTCTAAAATTGAAGATTACAAAAGAAATATCTGCAGATGTATTCATGATTACAGTCTTTATGTTTGTGGGATGGTGCTTTAAAGATTTTTTAGGAATGTTGTTTTATGTTTTGGCCCTTTTGATTTATATTTATATTAATCGTAAAAATATATTGGGCTTTTATGACTTGATTAGGGTATGATGATTAAGGTGGAATAATGGATGAAAGTACTTGTTACTGGTGTAAATGGTCAGCTTGGTTATGATGTGATGAACGAGTTGGCCAGAAGACATTATCAAGGCATTGGAAGCGGTTCTTCTGCTTCTTACTGTGGACGACAGGATGTTTCTGCCGTTTGTTCTATGCCTTATATACAGATGGACATTATAGATAAAACGCAGGTGAATCAGGTGATGAAAGAGGTTCATCCGGATGCTGTTATTCACTGCGCAGCCTGGACGGCTGTTGATGCTGCGGAAGAAATGGAAAATATCCCCAAAGTCCGAGCTGTTAATGTAGATGGGACGCGTTATCTGGCTGAAGCTTGCAAAGCTGTCGGCGCTAAGATGCTCTATATCAGTACCGATTATGTTTATAATGGCAAAGGAACCACTCCATGGGACCCTGACTGTAAAGAATATGATCCGCTCAATGTGTATGGCCAGAGTAAGCTTGACGGAGAACTCACGGTATCTTCCCTGTTGGATAAGTACTTTATCGTCCGTATTTCTTGGGTCTTTGGAATTAATGGAAATAATTTCGTGAAAACCATGCTTAAGGTGGGGAAGACTCATAAGGAATTGCGTGTTGTCAATGACCAAATTGGAACCCCGACCTATACCCGAGATTTGTCTCATTTACTTGTAGACATGATTCAGACAGATAAGTATGGCTATTACCATGCCGCAAATGAAGGCGGATATATCAGTTGGTATGATTTTGCCTGTGAAATTTTTAAACAAGCAGGATTGTGTATAAAAGTAATTCCTGTGACTACGGTTCAGTATGGGTTATCTAAGGCCAAACGGCCATATAATAGCCGGCTTGATAAAGCAAAACTTACAGAACAAGGATTTAGATTGCTGCCAGTTTGGAAAGATGCGCTGAAACGGTATTTAAAAGAATTATCTGAAAGAGAGGATATATAAAATGGGGCAGATTCAAGTAGAAAAAAATGTTGGCGGTATTGAAGGATTATGTGTCATTACGCCAACCGTTCATGGTGACGAACGAGGATACTTCATGGAAACGTATAATCAAAAAGACATGGAAGAAGCAGGAATCAATGTAAATTTTGTTCAGGATAATCAGTCCATGTCTACAAAAGGTGTCCTGCGCGGACTCCATTTTCAAAAACAGTACCCTCAGTGCAAACTTGTCCGGGTAATTCGTGGAAGAGTTTTTGATGTAGCTGTGGATTTGCGTGCGCAGTCTAAAACCTATGGTAAATGGTATGGCGTAGAGCTTACGGAAGAAAACAAGAAACAGTTCCTTATTCCAGAAGGCTTTGCTCATGGATTCCTTGTTCTCTCAGACGTGGCAGAATTCTGTTACAAGGTTAATGATTTTTGGCATCCTGATGATGAAGGGGGACTTGCCTGGAATGATCCTGAAATTGGGATTGATTGGCCCGAAGTTGTAGGAGTATATCCTGGAAATGCGTCAGCTGAAGGTTATGCCCTGCAGAATGGTACAAAACTGATGTTAAGTGAAAAAGATCAGAAGTGGCTAGGATTAGATGAAACGTTTTCTTTTAAATAAAAATACCTTTATTTAAAATGTACTGAAGGCTACTTACTCGTCAAATTGCCTTAAGATGTGATAAGAGCTTAAAGAATTTTCATGTTATACATTTGTTCCATTCGGGTTATATATTTTATCTAATTTTTTATAAGCTTCGTCTGTGGATGCAGGAACCTCCGTAACTTGCGTGCTTGTTTGGGGAACTTTGAATTATAAATCAATGTTAAATTTCTTTTCCACGTTGTGGGAGGCAAATAGCCTTTTTAATTGTAAAGAGGTTCATCAAGTATCGACTGATAAAGTTTATGGTGATTTGCCCCTAACTGCTGCAGTATCTGGGTTCAAGGAGAATGACCTGCTTAGGCCGTCAAGTCCCTACAGCAGTTCAAAAGCTGCTGCTGATTTAGCCGTGCTGTCCTATTATCGTACGTATGGAATCCCTGTCACCATTAGCCGCAGTTCCAATAATTATGGCAGGTTTCAGCACCCAGAAAAACTCATCCCCAAAATGATGCAGCTTGCCCTCAAGAATAAACCACTTCCCCTATATGGCGATGGCAGTAATGTACGTGATTGGCTTTACGTTGATGATCATTGCCGGGCTATCGATATGATTCTCCAACATGGACGGGTAGGAGAAATCTATAACGTTGGGGCAGGGGAGGAACGCAGCAACCTCGAAATTGTTCATCTTATTTGTCGAATCTTGAATAAGCCAGAGAGTTTGATTCAGTTTGTGGAAGATAGGAAAGGGCACGATGTGCGCTATTCCCTGGATATTTCTAAGATCCGTAATGAATTGGGATGGAGTCCGGAGACAGCTTTTGATGTGGGGATGGCGGAGACGATTCAGTGGTATGAGGAAGAGTATGGAGAAAATGCCCTTTAGATTATAAAGATAGATTGTGTCAATAATCTTTCGCAAATTCATTTTCAGCCGTCGGTATACAGGGTTAACTGGCAGTGAACTGGTCATCTGCCTGGCATTGAAATTCAAGTTCAAACAGATGGTCCATATTCAGGTATCTCTTGGATCCCCAGTCTGTTGATGCTACATGGCGCAACCGGGCACAGACCAGCATCAGAGCGCTCTGGCCATCTGGAAAAGCTCCAATCGCCTTTGTACGGCGCTTGATTTCCCGATTGACTCGTTCCTTGGTATTGTTGGTTCGGATTCGATTCCAGTGTTCGCTAGGATAGTCCATATGTGTAAAGGTTTCTTCGATGCCTTCTTCCACTTTCTCGGCAGCCGCAGTTAGCTTCAATTCCCGAAGCTTCTCAGCAACCAGTGCAGCCTTTTCACGGGATGCGGCTTTACTTTCCTGAGAATGGATTGTCTTCAACATCATAGAGACTGTACGCATCTTTGTTCTGGGCGTGATGGTAAATACATTTCTGTAGAAGTGTACAGTACAGCGCTGATATCGCGCATCAGGGAAGACCTCAGGAATGCTTTCTAGCATGCCAAGGCACTTATCTCCAATGATGATGCGAATGCCTTTAAGGCCTCTTTCCTTGAGCCAGACGAAGAAGTTCTTCCAGTTTTCACGGTCTTCTTTCATGCCCTCGGCGGCACCCAGGATCTCTCGATAACCTTCATGATTCACGCCAATGGCTACGAGAATAGAAACGTTTTAAATCTCACCGCCCCAGCTTCGCTTTAGCTATACACCGTCAACGTAGACGTAGGGGTACTCCTCGAGAACGCCATTCTTCGATGTGTTCATAGGCTTTCTTGTTGAGACTACTGATGGTTCCCGGAGACACCTTGGTTCCCCAAAGAGCTTCTGTGATGTCCTCTACTCGGCGAACGGAAACACCGGCTAAGTACATCTCGATCAATGCCTCTTCAACGGAGCATTCACGACGCTTGTAACGCTCTATGATGGCAGTTTGGAACTGAATGCCCTTGAGCTTGGGAACCCTAAGAGTCACATCACCTGAAGTGGTTGAGGAGTTTCTCTCATAATGACCAGAGCGGTAGCCCTTTCGGTCACCGGAACGCTCATACTTTTCTGCGTTGACGAGTTTATCAGCCTCATGATCGAGCAGAGCATTAAGGGCCTCTTCGACGCTACTGCGTACTAGATCTTTGAGATTGTTCTTTATGAGATCATCATTTTGAGTTGTATAATGTTATCAGACATAGCTATAGCCTCCTCGGTGGGTTTTGTGTGGTAACTTAATTTTACCGACGGCAATGGACTATGTCTATTTTTATATGAAATTGAATTTGCGAAACTTATTATACGTTATCTTTCCTATCTACTCCTTTCGCTACTTCTATCCTTATATTTGAGTTTTAATTGATTTAATTTACGTCATTTTTCTGCACAGCTAACAGACCAGGAATTTCCGTACGGGAAAACTCCTGGTCTTAGAACATTGCTTATTTTTTTGTCGTGTCGGCAGATGGTCAAGTGAGCAATTTGACTCGTCTAAAATTAGCGAATTTTACCCGCCTCTGACATTCTACAAATTTACTTGTCTAGGGAATTTAATGACGCAACAGCGTATCACATGAATGCAAAGGGAAATCATCAGTACGCTGCAAACACGCATCACACAAGTCATCCAATATGATGGCATTTGCCACAAAGGCCGGAAAATCCAATCTAAATGATGAACGAGGAAGATTAACAGCGTATGGGCCCCTATAAATAATGTAAGGCGTCTTATAAATGTATTTTGTGCCAATGCCTTACATAAAGAACATATAGCAAAAGAACCACATACAGCTTCTAAAATAGATAAGGTTAAAAACGGATAATGACGTGTAGCCATTTCAATATAAATGTGGTAATGTAAACAGCCGACCCAAATAAGAATACTCAAGAAAAATAGAGGAATGGCGTATTTTTCAATTGATTCTTGATACTTCTTCCAGAGCATTCCCAAATAAATGAAGAGTATAACGACAAGGGTGACATCCATATTTTGTGGTAACCATTTTCCTTTACTACCAATGGCAATTCCCATGAGTCCAACAAAAGTCAATATGTATCCCATGTGCTTCCCTGGAAACATTAAATTTAGCCCATCTATAATCGTCTTGGCCCAAAAGAGAGAAAAAAGGAACCAAATAGCTCCAGCCCCCGGATGGGAATGAACCTTTACACCCGAGGCCCACCACAAGGCATCACCTGTGCGTCTTACTGTTTCCCATAATTGCTGTATGCCGTTGCCGTCTCCTAATATAAACGAAGCAAAAATTCCAATTATGGATACAATAATACAAGGTAAAAGGAGGTGTCTGCACCCTTTCCTTATATGACTATATAAGTCAGTTGCAGTATTTGCCATTTTATACGTATAACCAGATAGGAGAAAAAACAATGGCATATGAAAGGAAAAAATGATATTTCTTATATCACTGCCATATTTTACTGTATGGCCAATGATTACCAAAATAATAGCAACAGCTTTTGCTATATCTATCCATTCAATTCGACGTGAAGGAATTTCAAATATAGCTGTCTGTCTGTCTGTCGAATGATAGTATTTTCGTCGTTCATCTGTCAAACCCTTTCTTTGTAAAAATAATCAAAAACATGCTATCACATCGTATGATTAGGTCTCCCCCCATCTTAATCAGTTCATATAAATCAATATTTCTAACGCAAGACGCTTCCGTTATTGTACATGATAATGGGATACAATTCCACTGTATCCGCATAACAAACCCGTATCTAACTGGAGATTTCTGTAGTGCCCCATAAAGTTAAGCCTTGAGCTGTAACAAGATAAAAAGATATTAGTCCAAATTTTATGGAGTAATCACACTAGTCCAAATTTTGTGGTCCTCATAGTCACACGTTGTGTTCTAACATCCCTCGCAACAAAAACTCCTTCTCAAAATGAAAGCAGCACACATTCATTTTTAAGAAGGAGGAAAATCGCCAAGTACAGTGTTTATTAAAGAATGCTAATGATCACCCGTGACGCTATCAAAAACCTTCATCTCATACAGATTTCTTCACGAACTTGAAATTCCTTAAGCACTTCAATAATGTACTGCGGCAGCTTGAGCCGTGCCTTATGATTCCACAGCAACAAGCTGAGGACAAGCATCCCGCACTTTCTTCTTCAAATAAAGGTTCATCTCTCCGCACCCTTTCGTAAGGGAATTTACGATACAGCATCTTCATATTTTATAAAGAAACCAGTGTATTTGTTATAACCGATTTCATGTTCATGCTGAAGACGACCAATTTGTCTATGATGCATTCCGCTTTCTGCCATTTTACTCAAGATTTCAACTTATCAACTAAGATATCAATATCAGTTTCAGAATTTTGAATATATCCTAATTGTTTCCTTGTCTCTGCATGAACTGAATGCAACTTCTTAGCATTTTTCAGAGCATCCATTTGCTTATTCTTCAAGCATATTAAAGACATCTAAATTCGCTAAATTGCAATAACAAGTTGGACACTTTTTTAGCTCTGCTTAAGCCGCACCCAGACAATAGATTTTATCTAGTTCCTCTGAAAATATCTCCTCTGGACTATGGCAGCCGAGAATCTTTCGAGGAAGGCTTGTTGCACCACAGCTCAATTTCAAAGACGTCTTCTGCTGTGTAGGAATCCAATCCGCTTCCCTTTAGGGATAAAACGCCGGATAAGCCCGTTGTGGCACTCTACGGAGCCTTGGATGCGCATAGTATAGAGGGTCTCTGCAGTTTTTTCAAGGTTTGAAAGGTCGCAAACTCTGAACCATTGTCCGTCGTAATTGTTATGAAGAACGCTCCGAAGTATTCGCTGTATTTCATCCAAGAGCGTTTCGAAGGCAGCCATAACGCTTTTAGCGGATTTATCTGGCAGCTTAACAATCATGAACTCCCTGGCCTTACGTTCCAAAAGAGTAAGAAGGCCCTCATCTTGGCCGGACTTTGCGCCAATAACTAGATTGCATTCCCAATGGCCGAATTCCTTTCGTTCCTCGATTTCTTTGGGCCTTTCTTCAATGCTCCGACCAAGTTTTCGCTTGTTCAGACGAAGCAGATGTTTCTTCGTTTTTCTGCGCAGTT